>Ga0181593_10001860_pt1 | contig 19264 bp, 19 predicted proteins | sample 071ome_19_FD_133756 | JGI IMG/M metagenome (GOLD analysis project Ga0181593, IMG submission 133756) | Coastal salt marsh microbial communities from the Groves Creek Marsh, Skidaway Island, Georgia - 071413AT metaG (megahit assembly) | ecosystem: Environmental > Aquatic > Marine > Intertidal...
ATTTCAATTGGTGGCGTACCCATTAATGAAATATCGATCGATGAGCTTAGGTCTCATATTGGCTTGGTGCCCCAAGACCCTTTCCTTTTTGATACAACCATAAGGGAAAACCTTCTACTCTCCCAAAATAAGGTGGAGCTAAATGATATTAATCATGCTCTCCGGGTATCTAACGCTTATGATTTTGTGAACGCTTTGCCCCAAAAACTCGACACTTTAATCGGAGAGAGAGGAATTCGATTAAGCATGGGGGAAAAACAAAGGCTAACCCTTGCCCGTGCTATACTGAAGTCATCTCCAATACTGATCCTCGATGAGGCAACTGCGAGTATAGATGTGGAAACGGAAAGAAAAATTCAAATAGGTCTAAATCAATTGATTCAAAATACCACTACTTTAATTATTGCTCATCGATTGAGTACAATCCGTGAGGCTGACACGATCATTTTTCTTCAAGAAGGTAACATCTTAGAAAAAGGTTCCCATAGTGAACTCATTGCCCGAGATGGAGCCTATGCGAACTTTTGTAGACTCCAAGAACGAATTGGTCAGTTGTGAATCAATGGTCTTTCTTCAGTCTTGTGGCTTAGATTTATTAATTTTCTAATACTGCAGAAAAACAAGTATGGAAAAAACAAAATCAACAAACTCCAAAAAGAACGAGCACTCCATTCGCCCAAGGGTCCGTAAACTATGTCTTCTGCCCATGTCCTAAGAGGCATCGTCGTAAAGAAGTTCATTTCAATAGTCAGCCCGATATAGTAGATAATTAGCGGCCATATGGTAAAACCAATCGTTACAAACAGCAAGGCGTACCATAATTCTTTGGATAAATTCATTTGAGTAATTCCAATCTATTCTTTGTGGCATATCGATCAACTATCAACTTCGTATAATCAAGAATATGTGACGGATATACCCTAATGTTTTTAAAGTTTGCTTCAAATTCAGGCATGCTTTTGTTTTGAATCCAATCATGGAATCAAACAATGAGGTTACCCATATTTTCGAGCAAACGCATGCCCTTTTAAAAGGACATTTTATTTTAAGATCAGGTCTCAGAAGTGAATACTTCTTTCAGTGTGCGAAAGTTTGTCAGTACTTAGATAAAGTTACTCGTTTAGCACAACTCTTGATTGATAAAATTGATTCTGAAAATGTTGATTTAATCGTGGCTCCAGCCATGGGGGGGTTGGTCATTGGCCAAGAAATAGCAAGGCAACTCAATGCTAGGTTTATTTTTCTAGAGAAAGTAGATGACCGATTAGCCTTAAGGAGAAATTTTGCTATCAATCCAGAAGATAAAGTCCTCCTTGTGGAGGATGTGGTAACGCGGGGTGGGCGAGTAAAAGAAGCTATTAAAATAATTAAGGGCTATCCCTGTCATTTTTATGGAGTGGTCAGTTTGGTTGACCGTAGTACCGAGCCATTGGACTTTGGTGTTCCCTTTACCTCTTTGATGCGAATGAACTTCCCTACCTATCAATTGGAACAGTTGCCTGAACATCTAAAAAATATTCCAGCAACCAAGCCTGGCAGCTAAGTAAGCCATCTACATAAAGGTTTTCTTTAAATCAAGGAATACGATAGGCTAGAAACCTGTATTTCCCTCGATACCATACATAGAATCGATTGATTCCTGAGTACAAGTTTTCATTTACATCATCCAAATCTAAGATTTGAGAACCGTTAATTTCTACTAAGATAACCCCTTCTTTAAATGTCTCCATTTCACCTGTGGAGTTGGTTACAATTACTCCTCGTACATTTTGGGGAATCTTAAATTTTTCTCTTTGTTGTAAAGTGATTCCCGACAATTCAACGCCTGGTATAGGACTGATATCTTTCGACATGGAGCCAAGGACCACATTCAAGGTGAGGGTTTTATTGTTCCGAACTACTTTTATCGGTAGTTCAGATCCAGGTTTTGATTGAGAAATGGCGACCCTTACTTGATTGATTGATGAGACCGGTTTTCCATTTACTTCAATGATCTCATCCCCCAGCGAAAGTCCCGCATTCGCCGCTGCACTTCCCGGTACTACATCACTAACCAATGCTCCATTACTATTTGAGCCCGAACCAAGAGACACCCCCAAAAAACCTCGTCGTATTCTCCCTTCTTCCATGTAATCAGTAAGTGCACGCCTAACCATATTCACAGGAATGGCTAATCCTATTCCAATACTCGAGCCAGTTTGAGAAATAATGGCCGTGTTAATACCGATGAGCCTGCCTTTTGCATCCAATAATGCACCACCCGAGTTACCCCGATTAATTGATGCATCTGTTTGAATAAAGCTCTCGTATGCTCCTTCCTCAGGAAGGATTCCTAATTCCGACTTTCGCGTAGCAGACACAATACCCATGGTGACCGTCATTCCAATGCCAAGGGGATTACCAACGGCAAAAACAATATCTCCCACTTGCAAAAGATCACTATTGGCCAAAGTTGCAAAAGGTAACTCTTCTTCAGAATCTATTTTTAAAACCGCAATATCCGTGGAATGATCAAATCCAATTATGTTGGCTGGGTACTCTTTTTGTTCCCCAATTTGAACGACAATTTCTTCCATAAGTTCACCGCTTCTAGGGTCAGTGATCACATGTGCATTGGTGACAACATGACCTTGGGGGGACACAATGACACCTGAGCCTACTCCAGCAGGCACTTTCTCTTCCTCGAACCTATTGGGGGATTGTCGAGGGAAACCATAGTACCGTCTAAGAATATCCTCGAAGGGATTGGCTGCTGTTGGGTAGAACCTTCTGACCACTTGCTTAGTCGTGACGGCAACCACTGCAGGCGTAGAAGATCTGAGAACAGACGAATAACTTTGAACAGGATGACTTGATGAGCGATTAATGTCTGTGTGGTCAACTTTTATGGAATACCCGTTTGATTGTGCAAAAAGATCAAAATTAACCTCGAAAGTAGTGATTAGGACTAGAATACAAAAAAGATTGGATAATTGATTCACTAAGAGACAAGCGAATTGGAGAAGCACTATTGTTTAATGCAAGATCAACTAGAAACCCTTAATTTCAAACAAACTTGAAATACTACTATCAGTATGTGTTCGCTGGATTGCCTCTCCTAGTAAGGGGGCCACACTTAATTGGGTTATGGGTAAACCATCCACATTAATATTCACTGAATTAGTCGTAATTAACTCATCTAAGTGACCTTGTTTGAGGCGCTCTCTGCCCGTGTCATTCAAAACACAATGACTGATAACAGCAGACACTCTCTTGGCTCCCCTTTGTTTAAGAAGTTTTGCAGCAGCTGTAAGAGTTCCCGCGGTTTCTGTCATATCATCAACAATTAATACTTCACGACCCTCCACTTCGCCGACTAAATTTGTTGCCTCTACCGTGCTGGCACCAGTTCTTCTTTTAGCAACAAAGCCAAGGGGACATCCTAACACCTCAGCGTATGCATTGGCCATCTTCATTCCCCCTACATCTGGGGTAAAGATTGTCATGTTTTCAGTTTTCCTATTTCGCAAGTATTCAAAAAACACCGGGGAGGCATATAAATGGTCAACTGGTATATCGAAAAATCCTTGGATTTGTTGCGCATGAAGGTCCATCGTTAAAACTCGATTTGCTCCAGCTGCCACAAGCAAGTTGGCTATTAATTTTGAAGTGATCGGTACTCTTGGTTGATCCTTGCGATCCTGTCTTGCATAACCAAAAAATGGAATAACCACTGAAATTCGAGCGGCTGAAGCTCTCCTGGCGGCGTCTACCATGATCAATAACTCCATGATATTATGATTTGCCGGCGAGTTTGTGGACTGCAAAAGAAATACATCCATCCCCCTAATATTTTCATTATAACGAACGAAACTCTCGCTATCAGGAAAGGATGTCACTAAGGCATCACCCACCTCAATTTCAAGATAGTTGCATATCTCTTTAGCCAAAGGGATATTGGAAGTTCCAGTGAAAATTTTTAGGTTTTTCCCATTAAGCATACTCAATATTAATCTTGGAGTTTTTCTTGAGCAAACCTATTGAAAAGGTCGGGTAGCTTTTTTTGCAGGACGGCAATTCTTTGAGCTAATTGATAGGGTAGGGCTGGGTTACCTTTTAAAAAAGCTCCTGCTTCTACATTTTTGGTTATGCCTGCTTGTCCAGCGATTTTTGCCCCTTCACCAACTCTTAAATGACCAGCAAAACCGGCTTGTCCGCCAACAATAACATTTTTCTCCAACGTGACACTACCACTGATACCAGCTTGTGCGACAATAAGGCAATTTTCTCCAATTTGAACATTATGGCCGATTTGCACTAGATTATCAATTTTACAGCCTTTACTTATTCTTGTTTCTTCAAAACGGGCCCGGTCAATACAGGTATTTGCTCCAATCTCTACTCCATCTTCGATGATAACTTTTCCAAGATGAGGTATTTTTTGATGACCCTCATTGGTCTGCTCAAACCCGTATCCTTCTGAACCGATTACTACTCCAGCATTTAAAATTACATGATTTCCAATCTCGCAACGAGACAATATCTTGACCCCAGGATGTAAGATACAATGTTCTCCAATTAAGCACCCTGGACCCACATGACAATGCGTGCTTAGCTTAGAATTCTTACCCACTTTGGAGCCATGACCTATATATGTAAACGCACCAATCGATGCAGTTTCCGATACTTCAGCATCGGTTTCTACAAATGCACTCGCATGGATACCTAAACTCTCTGGAGGGTTTAATTTTTCATCCAGCATATCACAAATTACTGCGAGTGCTTTAGAGGGATTTTCGGTTCTGAAAAACATTTGGTTTGGCCGAGGCTCACCCTTGTAATCCAAAGGCAGTAATATGATGCTAGCTAGGCAATCTTTAACTTGCGATCTGTACTTAGCGTTTCCCAAAAAAGACAAATCTCCTAAACCAGCATTTTGCAAGTTAGATAAACCTAATATTTCTTCTTCCTTGCAGGTACCTGAAACTTTTACATTGGGTAGTATCTCGTACAATTCAGATATTTTAACGCTAAAATTCATCTAGCTCTTTAAATCAAATTACTTGGAGAGCTACTTTTCCTTTGCATTGAGGATCGCGATCACATCTTCAGTAAAATCGGTCGATTCGGAAGAATAAAAAACTCCCAGTTGTGTTTCAGAAGAATTTAAGACCAGGTCCAGCCCCTTGGTCTCAGATACTTTTTGGATGGCTGTGCGAATATCCCCCAAGTGTTCAACCAAGAGATTTTTTTGTCGTTGTGCGATCGTGGCTTTGGCTCTCTTGTCATAGGCCACCATATCCTCTTGTTTCTCTTTAGCTAATTTTACCGTCTCTTGGTACTTTTTATTCAATAATTCAGTATCAATGTTTGGATTTTTCAATTTATCTTCCATTTCTTTGAGCTGAAAAACTATTTTTTCCATCTCGTCACGGAAAATTTCGAACTCTTCCATCGCAACCTTCTTAGACCGATCCAATCGTTCTCTCGCTTCTTTAACTTTTTCGTATCCATCAAATACTTTTTGGACATCAACCACACCAATCTTCTGAGCATGAAGAAATGAAAAGGTCAATAAAGAGGAGAAAATAATGGAGTGGAATATAAATTTCATAAGCAAAATATACAATGCAGGTTAGCAGAGATGGCAACTATTCTTTAAAATCTGGTACCACCAGAGAAGTGGAACTGGGTCGATGAGCCAGACGCACTAGGATCGGTAATTGGAAAGGCTAAATCAAGTCGTAAGGGCATACCCATTACCATAATCCTGAACCCAAGGCCCCAATTATCATGCCAACCCTCATCTCTTTTTCCCGGTATTAATTTAAAATCATTATCACGCAAAAACCCACCATCATAAAACAAAGCAAAGCGAAGAGGATCCGCTAGTTTGAATGTATATTCTAAGCTAGCATATGAGAATGAATTCCCTCCTAATGGTTCTCCTGAGTCATTGGGTCCTGCATCTCGGTAATCCCACCCCCTGAGATTGTAAGGCCCTCCAAGAAAAAACTTCTCGAAAAAAGGAACATTGGCTTTGGTGCCATCAAACTTTCCAAGTACCCCCATTTTTCCAGACACGGATAGCACTTGATCCATCGCATCGAATGTCTTGAAAAACCGAGCACCTTGAACTTCGAGCCGTCCATAATCTGCATCACCCCCCAAAGCTCCACCGGCAAATTCTTTTCTAATCGAAACTAAACTTCCCTCCGTTGGAAAAAGTAAAACGTCCCGAGTGTCTCTACTCAAAGTAAGTCCAACTTTTGAAATTGTTCTTTTGATTTCGTTAAGCGTTTTATTATAAGCAGGGTCTTGTCTAATCCATGAAGTAGAGGTACCTGAAATATCCTCAATCAATACATCCTCAAGACTGTAGAAAAGCCTCCCTTCTACTAACTCAAAAAGCCTCTTACGCAGGTAGACCTCAAAACCAGCTCTTAACTCATCATAGTAGGAGCTTTGGTAATCTGATTTTTCCCGAAAAAGTTCAAATCCGGCCGCAACCCTACGATTCAAAAACCAAGGTTCTTCAAAGGCAAGTCGTGCTTCGCTGCTCTGAGCACCCAGTTTAAGTCGAAGACGAAACTTCTGACCATCTCCTTGCAATAAATTCGGGTTTCGCCATCGCATTATGTCGAAGTTTCCTTGCCTAAACTCAGCATACATCATGGCTTTTTCAAGTGAACTGAAGCCTACCCCAAAAGAAAGATGGCCAGTCCTTCCCTCCATAACATCAATAACCATATCCCTACGATCATTAGTCTGTTCTGGATCATTACTATTTTGAATCCGCTCGTGGCTGATGTCCACATTCTCAAATAATTTAGTGTTTTTTAACCTAGCTTCATCTGTCTCCATTCTCGATAGATCAAAAGTTTCACCAGGAGCAAGGGCGAGTTCTCGTAAAAGTACAACTGTCTTTGTCTTTTGATTTCCGCGGACCTTAATGTCATTTACCTCAAACTTCTTTTTCTCGATAATTTCGAAATTTAAATCAAACTGGTTGTTTGTTAAATTTAACTTTCGGTTTACAACAACCTTACAATCTAAATAACCTCTTTCTCCATAAAGTCGTTGGATTCGTTGTTTCTCTTGATCAAGTAAGCTGGGCGAGTAAGGTTGGCCCGTTTTAATCAATGAATCATTCATCAATTCTTCATCATTGAAAATAACATGTCCGAAAACATTGAATTTGCCGAAGTAAGACCTAGAACCCTCCATCATCTTGATGTGTAAATCTAAACGATTTGATCCTTGTTTATATACAATGCTTGATAGAGGATTCGTGTTAGAAAAATTAAAGTCTAAGAATCCTTTATTTCTGTAAATTTGGCTAATTTTTTCTAGGTCTTCCTCGATAACTTGACGATTATACTTTGATCGATCGGACCAGAATCTCCAAAACCTCCAGGGAGCGGTTTCGATCTCATCCAAAAGTTCTTCATCGGGAATATTTGTATTACCCTCAAAAATAATCCTACGAATTTTTCTAGAATCGTCTTCAGTAATGATGAACTTAAGGATTTTTTTGGAAAGGTCATCTTTTACATCTATTATCTTATGTTTTATCTGAATGTTCCAAAATCCTTTATCAAGATACAGATTTACTAAGCTATTCTCATCTGCTTTTGCCTTGGATTCGTCGCATACTTCACCAACCTGAGAAGAAATTTCCTTGATTAGCTTTTTGTTACTTAGGTGGTCATTCCCCTCAAAAATAATATCGTGTAGCCTCGACTTTGGGGTGACTTTAAAGACAAGATCTAAACTTTTAGAGTCAATAATACCAGTGTCAGGAACAAAAACTCTAACATCTTTAATCACTCCAGTTTCAATTAGATTCCGAATGGATTTGTTGATGGATGAAGTTTTATAAACACCACCTTCTTGTACCTGTAAATTCTGCTTAATATAAGATGCACCAACTAACTTAGGATTTAAAACCTCTATCCTTATGGAATTAATTGATTTTCCCTCATATTGAGAAGGAGTTTCTCCATAGAGTAGAATATTGAAGCCCACCAGTAGGGCGATCATTAGGTAAAATCGTTTCATAAAACGCTAATTTAAACGGTGATCTTGTTGCATCGTGTCGAAACGAGTAAATTTTCGGCGAAATGCAAGGTTGATTTTTCCAGTCGGTCCATTTCGCTGCTTAGCCAAAATTAACACAATCGGCTCGAAATCCTCATCTTGCGTTTCTCCATCTCCATCATAGTCCATCTCACGAACATCTTCGCCCTTACGATGTTTTCCAAGAAGCATAACTACATCGGCGTCTTGCTCAATCGCACCTGACTCACGGAGGTCAGACAATCTTGGATCCCGGCGTTCTTTTTCTGAATCCCGATTCAGTTGACTCAAAACCAAGACCGGAACATCGAGCTCTTTTGCCATGGCTTTTAAACCTCGAGAAATCTCGGAAATTTGATTTTCACGAGATAAAACTCTGGATTCAGTTGAAATTAACTGCAAATAATCGACGACAATAAAATCTAGTTTATTCCTCATCCTCAACCTCCGAGCTTTAGCACGAATTTGATTGATGCTCAAACCGCTCGTGTCATCAACCCATAGAGAAGCTTGCTGGAATTCTTTACTGGTTTGATGAAGCTTTTCAGCTTGCCCCCGCGGAACAAAACCCTTTCTGAGATCATTCATGTTTACCCTAGCCCTTCCGCAGATCAGTCTCATCGCAAGTGAAGTTGCACTCATTTCTAGACTAAAAACAAGGGCATGCCTGGGCGCGGTTTTGTATTTTGGAGAGAACGCAATATTTTCCACGATATTCATCGCAAAACTAGTTTTACCCACCGAAGGTCTAGCAGCTAATACGATCATTTCCCCGGGCTTAAAACCATTCGTTAAACCATCAAGATCAGTATATCCAGTTAAAACTCCATCGGTTTCTTCATGGGAGAGCATTCTTTGAATTTGCTCCATTGCGTGCTGAATGGGTTCACGGAACGGGATCGATGCACGTAAATTTTGGTCTTCCCCCAAAGAGCATACTCGCTGCTCAAAAGTGGCCAAAAAGTCTTCCACATTAGCTGGTTGCTGGTTCGCACCATCAATCATTTCGAATGCCATGAAAATGCATTTTCGAAGGAGAGACTTTTGCCTGACAATATCCAGCCAAAACGAGGCATGAGCAGTTGTGTCAATTCGACTGGCCAGGGTTGTTATTCCATCTTGTCCTCCAACTTGGTCAATATGACCATTCGCCTTTAATTTTTCGACGAGGACAATTTCGTCTGGCTCGATCGTTTCATTATGCAAATCCAACAGTGCATCATAAATAAGCTGGTGCTTGGTAAAATAAAAATCTTCTGGGCGGAGTGCTTTTTCAATGCAGTTACTGATCACTTCTCCAGAAGAATCAACAATACAAGCCGCAATTATTCCCTGTTCAGCGTCTAAATTGCTGGGAAGTGCCTGTCCAGCTACAACATCTGTAGACCTGCCTTTGTTTGATGTATCCAGCAGATCACCCTTATGCGAAGAGGACTTTTTAGACAGAGGAGAAACGTTTGACATTTCTTGAAGGGCTTCTCTGTCAATCTTTTAACTTATTCTTCCTCAATAGGATTTTCGGAAACTACCTCAACTTTTAATTCAGCTGAAACATCCTTTGACAAGCTTAGAGAAACGATGTTTTGACCTAAACTTTTTATAGGAGAAAATTGATCAAAGTGTTTCTTATGGATATTAAAACCATGCTCTGCGACTTTCTCGATAATTTGTTGGGAAGTTACAGACCCGAACAACTTTCCTCTGGCACCAGTCTTGACGGCAATCGCGATGGTCAAGGCATTCAGCTTTAATGCAATATCCTGAGCATTTTGCAACTCTTCAGCTTCGCGAGCAGCTCGAGCTATTTTCAGTGCATCTAATCTTTTCTTATTCGCTTGGTTTAGAGGAACTGCTTTGTTTCTGGGCAGAAGAAAATTTCGTGCATATCCAGAGCGAACCTTAACGACATCACCTTCGGATCCAAGGTTATCAACTTTTTGAAGTAATAAAATTTCTGAGTTTGCCATAATAATATTTTAATTTGGAAATTTAAAAAGGGACATCTTCATCCAGGTCCTGATTTTCGGATGAGGAACCTTGGGGTTGAGTTTTTGCAGGACTTTCTGTTGGATTATTTGGTTTGGAAAGATCATGAGAAGCCTGATTTCCTTCCGTTTTACCTGCGTCTACAAATTCAAAGTTATCTAAAACTACGCGAATCGCACTCCGCTTTTCGCCGTCTTTAGACTCCCATTGATCTAGTTTCAAGCGCCCCTCTATGAAAATAGGTCGTCCTTTAGAAAAGAATCTCCCCACTGCCTCAGCACGAGGTCCAAAACATTCAACATCAACGAAAGTCACCTCCTCTTTCTTGTTTCCTTCCGCATCTTTGTAACTTCTATTGAGTGCCAGACCAAAATTACAAACTGGACGGCCAGAAGATAACATCCGGACATCTGGATCTCTTGTAAGATTGCCAATAAGCAGGACTTTATTGAGCGAAGCCATTGAAAGGATTATTTACTGCTTTCAATCAGAATACGATCAACCTTTTTTTCAAGGCGTAACTTTTCTTTAATTTTAGCAGGAGTACTGGATGAACCGATGATATCAAATTGGATGTAAGTGCCACGGGAAAGAGATTTCTTAACCGGATAAGCGAAATCATGTTGTCCGAGTTCTTTAACTTTACTTACTTCCCCATCTGATTGAGCGATCACTTCGCTTATTTTGGGTATCATTTCGCTTGAAGACCCTTCGCTTCCGCTGGGATCGATAACAATAGTAGCAGAGTAATTTCTAGATGTCATAATTGAGGTGGGGTAGGTATAGGGTAGCGATTGATGTAGTTAGTCGCAGCAGATAATCCACGATCGCATAAAAGGTGTATCGCATGGACTACTTTGGGATATAAATTGTTAATAGAATCTTTCTCGGATGCTGAGAAGTTAGCAAGAACATAATCCGAAACATTCGTCTGACTGGGTTGGGTAGTATTGATACCAACGCGCATTCTCAAAGGGGAAAAACCTAGTTCTTGTATAATACTGAGAACCCCTTTGTGACCTCCCGCACCCTTGCCTGAAGACAATTTTATTTTGTTAAGAGCAAGATTTAACTCATCATGGATGACTAAAAAAATGTCTTGGGGCAGCAACCATTTCCTCAGAAAGTTAGAGAGTCCATGTCCGTTGTGATTCATGTAAGAGGTTGATTTCAAAAGAATGATTTTAGTTTGAAAATGCAGACACTGGGATATTAGGAAATGAGTTTTTTTTTCGAAAACAGAATCATTTAGATTTGAAAAGTAATCGATAAAAGAATGTCCAACATTATGACGGGTATTTGTGTATTGCTGTCCTGGGTTGCCTAGACCTAGGACAATTAATTTCATTTTGATTGACTGAAAGCCTTATTCATTCTCCACATTACTTACAGCATCATCAGATGATTCTGGTGCTTCGGATTCTTCTTCACTGGAATCGCTTTGGTCGCTTTCCTCGGCTCCTGCACGACCGCTAGCACTACCTACACAAGTAACCACATTGCTGTCAGGTTCGCCAAGGTATTCAACTCCTTCAAGCACAGGGAGATCCTTCAATTGAAGACTTTCACCAAGTTCCAGTTGGCTGATATCAAGAGTAAGCCCTTTGGGCAATTGGCTAGGTCTGCAACGGATCAGGATCTCACTTTGGTGGAATTCTAGGATGCCTCCCATATTTTTGACACCAGAAGACTCTCCGACAAGTTCAAGAGGAACTTTGGTTTCTAAAGTCTGACCACGAGTCACTTGTACGAAATCTAGGTGCAAGATGGAGTCTTTGACAGAATCCATTTGCATATCCTTGAGCAGGGCAAGGTCTTTATCTCCATTGCCTTGATCGAGTTCAATCAGAGAAAGAGAACCTCCTGACATTCGTAGTAATGACCTAAGTTGACTATCATCAACCGTGTAGTGTTTAAGAGTATCTTTGCCGTAGAAAACTGCGGGTATAAGCCCCTCAGAACGAAACTTTTTAGAATGGCTGCTGCCATGCAGGTCACGAGGTTTAACAAGAAGAGTTGAGTCAGTTATGTCGGACATATCAATACGAGGGGTTTAAAATCAAACGATCCACTATGTTGAATCATTGGAGAGGTTGCAAGCCTCTTGTCGGGCTTTATCAAAACATGCTTCGAGATGTGGATTAAGTGCCATCGAGGAAGCAACTGAGCTCTTTTTCTAACAACTTGATGAATTTGACATGATCCCAATTCCTTATTTAGAATATCGCTGTGTTTAAAATTACCTCTTTATTAATCACGCTCTTGTCTTTGCCTCTGTACAGTTGTTCCTGTGAGATTGAGAGTAAGATGATTGATGGATGCTCATCTTGCCATGAGCATCCATCGGCCCCTGATTGCAGTCACCCATGCTTAGATCCATTGGAGGCTTTTACTGTAGATTCTAGTTCTATCGAACTGAAAATTTCTCCCTCTACAAATAGCCTTCCCTCCCTTAATCCTCGAACTGCTAGGCAATTTCACCCACACAGATCTCCCTCTCGTTGCGTTTTTAAAGATAGATTACATATCCAACTTAGAGTCATTCAGGTTTGATTTGAGTGCATTTTTAGTAGGTAAGCTTGCTTACATGAAAATTTTGCACTTTGACCAAAATGACTCCTTTAAAATTACACTCAAAAACTCTATCTCTTAAATCAAAATTTGACCATCAATCCTTAGTTTATTTCTTCTTAATTCTTACTATCCTCTGGCCTAGTGGTTGTTGGTTCTCTGGTGAAACTGAGGTAACGGTTCATCAAGCTATTCTCCACCCCAGTGCCCAATCCACTGCGAGTCCATCGTCTACGAATCAATCTTTGTCTCGCAGAAAAGTTCTCCTTCAGGCAAGTGGATGGGTCGAGCCAGACCCTTTTCCTATTCGGGTTGCTTCCTTATTGGATGGTGTAGTCAATGATCTTCTTATCCTAGAAGGTCAACCTGTCACTAAGGGGCAGAAAGTAGCCACTCTAGTCGATGAGGATGCTCAATTATCTTTGCAGCATGCAATTGTAAAGTATCAACAATCTAAGGCTTTAGAGGAAGAAATTTCCTTGGAGATAGCTGTTCTTGAAGCCAATTTACAAGCTGCGGAAAACTTTTACAAACAACGACTTGCAATTAGGGATGAACACTTGGATTTAGTGAGCAGGCTCAATCAATTACCTAAAGATGCAATCTCTAGAGCTGAAGCCAATCAATCTAGAATTCAACTGGAGGCACTCAATCATTTGGTGCTCGAGTCAGAATTTAAGGTGGAAGAGATCCAAAAGAGGCAAAACCTGCTCGAAGCCAAAAGAAAAACTCAGCTGACCATAAGCTCCGCATTCGATATTGGGGTTAAAAAAGCTGAATTGGATCTTAATCGGACTGTGATTATTTCCCCAATGGACGGGATTGTTCTGAAACTTCTTGCCTCCCCTGGAAGACGATTAATGAGCAATATGGATTCTCCGGACGCGTCCTCCGTTGCCCTACTCTACGAGAAAGGAAAATTACAGGCACGTATCGATGTGCCCCTTGCCGAAGCAGCAAATGTTTTCGTTGGTCAGGAAGTAGAAATCATTTCCTCTATTTTACCCGAAAAAGTTTTTGATGGTTTGGTCACAAGAATTTCTGGCGAGGCCGACCTTCAAAGAAACACTCTCGAGATCAAAGTTCGTTTCCTGGACCCTGACGATCGGTTGCGTCCTGAAATGCTTTGCCGAGCAAAATTTTTGGCTCCCAAAATTACCCATGATCAAAGTGTTTCCCCATCAGAACTGGGCGTTCTTATTCCTCAAATAGTGATCCCTGAAAAAGGGAAGAAACATCAACAGCTCTTTATCGTTTCCCGAGATGGAAAAACAGCCGAGGTTGTATCTATTGAAGTGGGTGACAAGATCGTTGGAGACCATGTTTCGATAATCTCCGGGTTACTAGGAGGGGAGCAAATCATTGCGAATCCCCCTCAATCTCTTCGTGCAGGTGATCGAATAAAAATAGCCAATCCATGAAAAGCATGCCTTTTATTGAAGCGAGGAATTTGTCGAAGGAGTATCGAAAGGGCGATCAAACCATTACTCCTCTCAGCAGTCTTAACCTTGAGGTTAGGCATTCCGAGTTTGTTGCCCTAATGGGACCATCCGGCAGTGGAAAAACCACCCTCCTTAACCTGATCGCGGGAGTCGATTCCCCTACCTCAGGCACTCTCCGTATTGGCGAGATTAATCTCGAAAAATTGACTCGTGACCAACTGACGGGATGGCGTTCTAAATTTGTGGGTTATATTTTTCAGCTTTACCACCTGCTTCCCGTCCTGTCCGCATACGAAAATGTAGAACTTCCTCTGCTCCTTAGACCTATGTGCAAAAGGGAGAGGCAGGAGCGCGTAAAAAAAGTCCTCAAACAAGTTGGATTGATCGACCGGCAAAATCACCGTCCTAAAGAACTTTCCGGCGGACAGGAACAGAGAGTAGCAATCGCCAGGGCATTGGTTGGAGATCCTCCGTTAATTGTGGCAGACGAGCCAACGGGAGATTTGGATCGAGAATCTGCTGATGGAATATTGAGTCTTTTAAAATCACTCAGTGAAGAGCATGGTAAAACCATTGTAATGGTAACCCACGACCCCCGGGCGGCAGAGAGAGCGAACTTTGTACTGGAGCTTGAAAAGGGCAGGCTACTTCAAAATACATGAAGCTCTTTTTTATCCTGTTCAATTTGTGGATTTTGTCGGCGAAACAAGTCTCGCGTAACCGCACCCGATCGATACTGACACTCCTCGGGGTCATTTCTGGTATGTTTCTATTGACCACGATTGAAACCATTCAATCCTCCCTGCAGGAGGCGACTGCTATCACTGCCAAAGACACCACGCTGGTCGTTTATCGGGAAAATCGATTTTGTCCCGCAACCAGTCGGTTACCCGAACACTACCAAAGTGAAATTCTCAAAGTTCCCGGCGTCCGTTCCGTTTCTCCGATTCAAATTGTGGTCAATAATTGCGGTACAAGCCTAGATGTCATTGTCTTTAGGGGCATCCAGATGGATTCCCTCTCTTCCCTTTTGCCCAATCTCGAGATAATAGATGGCTCAATTGATGCATGGCATGAACGGGATGATGGTGCTCTCATTGGGAAACACCTTGCTTCCCGAAGAAATTTGCGGGTGGGCGACCGCTTCGATGCAGCAGGCGTGACCGTTTCCGTATCCGGTATAATCGACGCGGAAGAAAATTCGCAAAACAACAATGTCGCCTTTGTCCACCTTCCTTTTCTTCAGCAGGCCTCCAAATTGGGCCTCGGGATTGTGACCCAGTTTAATGTTAAAGTCGAAAACGCAGAATTACTCGGAGAAGTTGCTTCTTCTATTGATGAGCGATTTAAGTCGGACACAGACCCCACCGCAACCCAACCAGAAAAGGCTTTTTTCGCCAGTACCGCGTTGGAGTTATTAGAATTAATCCGGTTTTCAAGATGGATAGGCTGGGCCTGTGCACTGGCCATTGTTGGCCTGATCGCAAACTCCATCTTACTCACCGTGCGGGCTAAAATATCTGAACATGCGGTACTTAAAACCCTCGGATTTTCGCGGATTCTACTCTCATGGATGGTAATCGCTGAAGGCTTACTTCTCTCGCTATTCGGAGGGATCATCGGAATTTCTCTGGCTTGCTTGTTTCTCCTCCAGCAAAGCATTTCCATCGGAAATGAGGGATTAATTCTCGCCTTTCTTCCTTCCACTTCGGTCGTTGCAAGCGGGCTTTGGGTATCCTTAATTTTAGGCTTGTTAGCGGGGATTTACCCCGCATGGCTCGCCGGCAGGCACAGTATTGCCGGAAGCCTAAGGGCCTTGTAATCCTATGCTTCCATTCACATATATATTTCGCAACCTTTTGCGACGACCTTTGCAGACTATTCAACTTTTGGCTGGGAGTGGTCTAGTCGTGCTTCTTATCATGATTGCTGCGGCCACCAATCAAGCTATGGAGAATACGCTTATTAGTTCCGGAGATTCCAAAAATGTCATCCTGCTTGGTGCAGGAAGTGAAGAAAGTGTTGAAAGAAGCGAGGTCGCCAGCGGAGTTGTGGACATTATTTCATCCTCGGTGACAAGCATTGATCATTTCATTGGTGAGCCTGCGGTTTCCCCCGAAGTCCATTACAATGGAATGATTGGCTTACCGAATGGAGACGAGGCTCAGGCATTGATCCGTGGAGTTCGCCACCAATCCACCTGGGTCTATCCTAAGCTGAGAATTTTACAGGGGCACTTTCCTCGGTCTGGTGAAGTGATGGTAGGCATTCTTGCTCATCAAAAGCTGGGCATCAGCCCAGACCAATTAACCCTTGGAAAAGAGGTCCGTTTCAATGATCAATCGTTTATTGTTAGCGGTATCTTCTCCGCAAATGGAACCGTTATGGAGGCGGAGATGTGGATACCCTTGCAGGATCTAATGACGGCCACCCAAAGAGATAATCTTTCCTGCGTTGTCCTGCGCATGATCGAGGTAAATGGTTTTTCTGATGTCGAGATCTTTGCCAAAACAAGGCTAGACTTGGAGCTGGTTGGGATACAGGAGTCAGAATACTACAACAGTTTATCGGCTTTTTATCGACCGATTCGCTGGATGTCTTGGGTGTGTGCGGTTTTACTGGCAGTTGGTGCCATACTGGGAGGCTTAAACAGCCTCCATGCCGCTTTTTCCGAACGAATCCGTGAATTTGGTGCGATGCAAGCCATTGGATTTAGTCGGGGATTCCTCCTTTGCAGCTTAATTCAAGAGTCCACGATCTATTGTTTGCTGGGCTCTTGTCTTGCCTTTTCCATGGTTGCATTATGGCTACAGGGAATCTCGTTTCCTTTTTCCATTGGTGTTTTCGTTCTTAATTTTGATTTTGCCGTTTTCCAGGTAGGTTTGTTTACCTGCTTCGGTCTCGGCTTAATTGGCGGATTACCACCAGGTTGGAAGTGCCTGCGGCCCACTCTTCCGCAAACCCTGAGAGCTTCATAAACCACGCTCAATTTAAACAGACCATACCAAAGATGAACAAGCTTATCATTTTAACCCTCCTCTCCCTCTTCCTCGCTTCCTGCGACTCTGAAGATCGCACGCATAGATCTGTAAAAAACATTGTGGACGATTCGATCAAAGCAAATTTGCCCCCTAATTTCATTTCGAAACAGAGCCTGGGGGAGGCAATTTCAGTTCTTGAAGCGAGAAAAAGAAATGAAGGGGGTCAATTGCTCGTCATTCAAGGCTTTATTGGTGGAATGGTAGAACCTTTTACCCAAAGCCGGGCATTGTTCATTCTTGGAGATGAATCGATTAAAACCTGCGACAAAATTCCCGGTGATCATTGCCCAACTCCCTGGGATGCGTGTTGTGAAGACAGGAAGAAATTGATCGACGGATCCATAACCGTCCGACTTTTGGACAACCAAGGTCAGATCCTTCAAGGTACGCTAAAAAATGTCATGGGCATAAAGGCTGGAAAAAAAATTAAAGTAGAGTGCATCGTGGATTCGCAGTCCATGCCTAGTTCCATGATGGTGAATGCAAAAAGGATTGAACTTCTTTAAAAACACCTAATTCAATAGTGAGATTTTATTTATATTTTTTATTTATCTTTCTAGCAACTGGTTGTGCTAATAGAGAATACAGTGAAATTCAGTTAGAAAATAAATATTTCTCAACTCAACTAGTACCACCACATAAATCTGATGGCAATGTAACCGAACGATTTACATTTAAAAATTTATTGTCCGAACCACAGCTGCATGCTCTGATTGAAACTGCATTGATACATAGCCCGTTTTGGCATGTTCAGTTATCGCGTGTTGAGGTCGCCAAAGCCAAGGCGGGTCTTTCCCTAACCGGCTCTCAACCCGATTTGCAGGGGGCAGCGGCGTGGCAGGCGGGGAAGGAAAAGTCACGCGAGACAAACAATCAAACCGAAAAATTGCCCCAGTTCAAATCCCAGGCTTCTTTTGGATGGGAACTGGACTTATGGGGGAAATGGAAAGCCCTTCGCGAAGCTGCAATGCAATCAGTTTCCGCCGAGAGTCACCTCATTTTGGCGGCACAGCTTGAATTGATTTATGAAATTTCCAGAGTCTGGCATAGCATGAAATTCCTCAAAGAGGACACACAACTGGTTAAAGATCAAATCCGACAACATCATGAAATTCACACCTTGCACTTGCATAGGTACCATGCAGGGCTCGAGGACAATTCGAGTATCATTGAGATGGAGATTTCCCTAAAGTTGCTTGCTTCAGAATATAATTTGCTAGTTCAAAATTTGGAACAAGAGAAGATCACGATGACCACTCTACTTGGTTCGGATGGTGCCAAACTTCCCGAGCCTCCCCCTCTTTCCAAAGGAAAATTACCTCCTGTTCCGTCTTTTCAGCATGCCTCAGTATTGAGGAATCGGCCCGACATTCTAGCTGGGGAAAATAAAATTCGGGCACTAGCAAGCCACCTTAATGTGTCATCACTTGACCTTTATCCCTCCATTGGAATCGATCTCACTGGGGTGGGAATGTCAGGAGATCTGTCCAAGCCTTTTACGCAATGGAAACTACAGGGGGGGCCCATTTTGGATATTCCTTTGTGGATCCCGAAAAGAAAGCTCAAAATTGCCGAGGACAAAGCAAAGTTAAAATCCGCGGAATTGGATTGGAAAACACTGGTTCTTCGAGGGATCGAAGAAATCGAGAAGGCCAAAATACGCCATATGTATACATCCGAGGAATTAGAGCTTTCACAAAATATTACTGGTCAATTTAAGGATCTAACAGAAATTGCCATGCAGAAATTCGAGGTTGGACTGACTTCCAAAATAGACTTTCTCAAAATGAAGATTCGCTGGACTATTCAGAAAAGAACACTTCTTCAAAAAAGATACGGTTTATGGATATCGGTCTTAGATCTCGGAAAAAGCTTGGGAGCAGGCTGGCAGGAAAACCCTTAAGGCACGATTAATTTTTCCGTTTCTCTTTTTAGATCGTTGCCCCAAGTCGATTTGGCCTTTTTGCTTTCTTCTAAATCCCATTTTTTCCAAGATTGAAAACTGCTCCATCTATTTCCTGTATTCTTGCAAAATGTAAGTTTCCCCAAACTTGCCAATGGAATCGGAAGTGCATGGAAGAAGGTCTCCGACTTAGCCTCACTTCTAAAAAAATCGATCGGGCAGGGCAGAAGGAAGATACTAAAGAAAAAACTCAGAAGAAAGTA
>Ga0181593_10001861_pt1 | contig 19263 bp, 16 predicted proteins | sample 071ome_19_FD_133756 | JGI IMG/M metagenome (GOLD analysis project Ga0181593, IMG submission 133756) | Coastal salt marsh microbial communities from the Groves Creek Marsh, Skidaway Island, Georgia - 071413AT metaG (megahit assembly) | ecosystem: Environmental > Aquatic > Marine > Intertidal...
CTGCATTCACAAGCTGGTTCTTCATTGAGATTGGCCGTCAAGGCGATCACCATGACCGCGGTGAGACCCACTTTTGGGAGTTGGACGAAGTCGGTTCACCAAACTGTGGTCGCGGATACTTCAGCTTATTTGCACTAGCCTTGTTACCACCAGTATGGCACAAGTACATGAATGAGCAAATGAACAAGTGGGATGAAGAGATGGCGTCTGAAGGCGAATTGAAGATCGCTAAGAAGATGAACGAGATTGCAGGTTACGCGTAAGCACTGCACTTAGAAGTACCTAATAAGGGCTCCTTACGGGGCCCTTTTTTTTTGCCTATAATTCCTTGATCAACATCAGACTGAGTCTTTAATTGTATGGGCGCTTGCAATGCTAAATAGCGACACAAATTAATTGATCAAAACCAGTGGATTAAACTGAAAAATTATTATGAGTAGAAAAATTTTATCGCAGACCTTGGCTGAGACGATTAGTGGACAGGATCTAGGTGATGCTCGCGCATTTTTTGAAAACGAGTTATTACAACATCAGCAGCACTTGAAAGAATTAGGTTCGCAGGCAGATGCATTGGATGTAGCCAATATACAATTAGAGATTGCACGCGCCCAGATGGGTCTTGGCGATAAAAGCGCTTGCTGGGAGACTGCTCAGCCTTTACTCAATAAATTTATTCAAAGTAATTGTTTTCAGCAGGCAGTGGAGACATGTGAACTTATGTATCTTGCCGAGCAGACAGAATCCATCAAAGCATTGGGTCATGGTTGTTGGCTAGCGGTGACTTATCCAGTCGAAACGGCACTGTCTGTGGATATGCTGTCATACATTATTGATGAGACGCCAGATAATTCTGATGGCGCCGCAGTAGCCAGTGTGGCGGCTATGTACCTAGTAGAGTTGAGAGAACAGGGTAAAGAGAAAGACAATTTGATATTTTTAGCCAAGCAGTTAGTGGCTTTGGTAGCTAAGCGTCACCGTGGCATTGAGGATGAAGAATCCATAGAAATATGGATAGAGATGCTAGAGCTGAATAACCTAGACGAGTTATTCACTCGCCTAGGTAAAGTGATTGACGCTATCGTCGGTACTGATTGGTGGTTTGAGCGTGATGAGTTACGCGCCAAACTTCCAGATCAGTAGCCTGCCTAGATCAACTTATTTAGAGAACTTGTCTAGATAACCTTCGATTGAGCCACTGTAACCCGTATGCTCATCACCTGATGAATGTGCGGCGTGACCGGCATGCTCTGCGCTACGGCCGGCGTGTTCTGCACCGTGTCCGGCATGTTCTGCAGAAGATGGGGTTGTGTCTTTGTTTAAATAGGCGAAAACCATAATGCCGGCGATCACTGCCGCTACGATAATGCCAGGAATAGTTGAACTTGAGCTGCTCATTTTTATTATGCCTCCAGTAGTATGGTGATATTTTTAATCAATATAAATATCTGTCCCGAATGCTACGGGCTCCAACGACAATGGTCAATCTAGAGTGGGATAAAATTTCATCACTAGTAGGGATGAGTCACACTTATATGGTTTTGCTGATGTGGAAGAATGCGCATAATGAAAGTTGTTGATGACAATGCCAAATGATCGCCGTATCTGAATCGATTATATGAACATGCCCTGTATTATTCATATTGATATGGACGCGTTTTATGCCAGTATCGAACAGCGTGATAATCCGAAACTACGCGGTGAGCCAGTGATTGTAGGGGGTGACCCTAATCAACGGGGGGTGGTAGCTACTTGCAGTTATGAAGCTCGAAAGTTTGGCATACACTCGGCAATGTCGAGCGTGCGGGCAAAAAGGAAGTGTCCTCAGGGTGTATTTGTTCGGCCACGCTTTGATGTTTATAAACGAGTCTCACAACAGATTCGTGAAATTTTTCTTTATTACACTCCTATCATTGAACCTTTATCTTTGGATGAGGCGTATTTGGACGTCAGTTCACTGCTACCGGTGCGTGGATCCGGTAATCTGATCGCAAAAGATATTAAGCAAAGGATTCATCGCGAGACAGGTCTCACTGCTTCAGCTGGAGTTTCCTATAATAAGTTATTAGCTAAGATCGGATCAGATAAAGATAAGCCAGATGGTCTATTTTATATCTCAGAAAAAGAAGGCCCTGATTTCGTTAAGTCACTGAGAATAAGAGAGTTTTTTGGCATCGGTCCGGCCACAGAGGAAAGATTGCATGCTTATGGGATATACACGGGTGCCGATTTATTGACCTGGACATTGGATGAATTGCAACCGATTTTTGGTAAGTCTGCGAGTTTTTATTATGATGCCGCACGTGCGATTGATCGACGTCCAGTTGAGGCGCACCGCGAGCGTAAGTCTGTCAGTGTGGAGGATACCTTCAAACAAGATCTTGATAAGGTAGACGATATGTTAGCGATGTTGAATAAACAATGTGAAACACTGATAACGGATTGTGCTCGTATAGGTGTCGTGGGTAAGACGGTAACACTAAAAGTGAAATTTAATGATTTTTCACAAGTTACGCGCAGTATCTCTTGTGCGAGTTACTTCACTGCATCTTCCGAGTTGTATAGTTTGATTCCACAGCTGTTAGAAAGCGCGCGTGTCAAAGATTTGCCTATACGTTTACTGGGTGTTGCTGTGTCTAATTTGAGTACGATTGATGATGCCAATTGGCGTCAGCAAATGCCTTTGTTGTGAATCATTCGCAACAAGAAATATAAATCTTTACAAGCCAGTAATATTCGAGTGTTTTATTGTTCTAGTTATGAGCTTGGTGTATGTTTTAAGGTATACTTAGCGGAATAAAAATAACCATAAATGTTGTGATATCGACTAGATATCAGAGAGAGCGGAGGTCACCACTAATGTCCCAAAACGTCAAAGAAATTAAAATTACTGAGGTCAGTGAACGTATCAAAGTTCCTGAAGGCCATTCAGTTCATCATTCATTTTGCCCCCATGACTGCCCAGATTCATGTTCGATGCTGGTCACACGAGATGATTCCACCGGTAAAGCGGTGCGAGTCCAAGGCGATCCAACCCACCCAATTACGCGCGGCTACTTGTGTAACAAGGTGAACCATTACCTTGATTTTGTCTACAACGACAATCGAGTAATGTACCCTCATAAGCGTGTGGGCCCTAAGGGTCCAGGGGCTAAGTTTGAGCGAATTTCTTGGGATGAAGCTCTCGAGACAATCACTAACAACTTCAAAGAGACCATTGAAAAATATGGTTCTGAGGCAGTTCAGCCATATTCCTATTCAGGCACCATGGGCATGGTGGGTTACTGGACGATGGACACACGCTTTTGGAACAAGATGGAAGCCGCACGTTTAGAACAATCTATTTGTATTTATGCGGCCATGTGGGCAGGACTGCACACCTATGGCATGGCGCATGCCAACACTTCAATTCATGAGGCTGCACAGGAAGCGGACTACATCATCTTATGGGGTGCGAATCTAGTCAGTACGGGTGTACATGCAATTCCATTTATACGTGAAGCTAAAGAACGTGGCGCTAAGCTAGTGGTGATTGATCCACGTCGTACACGTACCACTATGATGGCGGATTGGCATATTCAACCTAAGCCAGGCACCGATGCTGCACTTGCATTAGGGATGATGAAAGTCATCGTTGATAAAGGTATGCATGATGAGGACTTCCTAAAAGAGCAGACAGTCGGTTGGGAAGAATTATTAAATTCCAAACTGCCGGATTATCCATTAGATAAAGTCGAGTCCATCACAGGAGTGGCTGCGGCTGATATAGAGAAACTAGCCACAGAATATGCCTCGGCTAAAATCGCGGTGATTCGAGCTAACTACGGTCTTAATCGTCACCAGAATGCCGGTCAGATGTGTCGAGCCATTCTCACTCTTCCATGTATTACAGGTTCATGGCGACATCGATCAGGGGGAGCTAGTTTTGGTAACTTAGAAGAGATGTGGTTACGTCATGATTTAGCTAAGTTGCATCGTCCTGATTTGGGTGATCGTGCCTCTAAGCGCCAGATTAGTATGGTGCAAGTCGGCCGTGCACTGTCAGAGCATATCGGCTATGACGAAGAGCCACTCGATCCACCGATTAAGAGTCTGTTTGTATACAACTCAGATCCTGCTAACTGTGCGCCAAACTCAAACGGTGTGCGCAATGGTCTCATGCGTGACGATTTGTTCGTCGCGGTGCATGAAACCTTTTGGACAGATACTTGTGAATACGCCGACATCGTATTGCCAGCGGATACTCAACTAGAGCGTCAAGACTTAGTCGCGACCTATGGGAACTGGTACTACGTGATGAATGAGCCGATTATTGAGCCTTTGGGTGAATCGGTGCGCAACTCAGAGTTGTTCCGTATGCTGGCCAAGAAAATGGGCTATGACAAAGATACGGACAATGCTTTCACTCAAACTGATGAAGAAATTATCCGTGATATTTTGGTTCAAGATGAAGTCAATCCACTCATGGAAGGCATCACTTTTGAAAACTTGAAAAAGAATGGATGGTGGCGCGCTAACACTGAGTCTGAGCGTCGTAACTTTATGAAGAATGGTTGGCCAACACCAAGTGGTAAGATCGAGATCTACAGTGAAGCCTTGAAAGATGAAGGTGTGGATCCACTACCAACTTACGTACCAGAAATTGAAGGTCAAGAAGATCCTAAGCGTGAGCAATATCCTCTGCAAGTGCTAAGTAGTGCTTCGCATTACTTCATTGGTGATTCATTCCAAGCCGTTCCGCGTTTGCAAGCGATGATGTCACGTCCAACAGTGGAGCTTAGCCCTGAGGAAGCGGACAAGCGCAACTTGCAAGATGGTGATCTATGCCGTTTGTATAACGATCGCGGCGAGACTTATGCCTACGCGGTCATCATCGAAGGCATGCTTTCAGGTATGTGTTCTACTCAAAAGCAATTCAAAGGCAGTAATACACCAGGTGGTGTCAACATTAATGCTTTGAATTCTGAAATGTTGACTGACTTTGGTAAGAGCCCAACTTTCTATTCATGTTTGGTGGAAGTAGAAAAAGCCGATGAGAAAATGCGTAAGCAGACAATCCTAGAAGAATGGGGTGGCAAAGAAGGCTACATTCAGAAGTGGCGAGAGGACCCTAGAAATCAAGGGATAGATGCCACAGATGAAGAAATTATCAAAACAGCAGAAGAAATTCACCCGGGGGTATTCAACTAATGGCGAAGCTAGATACATTTAACGACCCGTTTGATTTTCGTATTCGAACGCTCCCTGAGCCGAATCCAGATGTTCAAACGCTGCGTGTACTGAGTAATGAAGGAGTAATCACTAAGTTTAAGAATCTCACTGAAGATACTTATGAAGTAGTGATTACCTGTCCCGAAGGTTCACACAAACTATGTGCGCGTGCGGGGCAGTATGGCACTATCAAAGTCGAAGGCATTCAAAAGCCACGTTCTTACTCGTTTGCGCAAACACCAGAGAGAGAAAACCCTAACGAATACACATTCTTTATTCGTTTGGTGCCTGGCGGGGAATTATCCGCTTGGTTAGCTGAGAAGAATCGTGAGGGTGAGAAAGTAAAATTATCTGGTCCAATGGGTAAATTTGGTCTCGATGATTCCATGAAACCGATGGTATGTATTGCCGGTGGTAGTGGTATGAGTGCGATCAATGCGCTCACTCAAGAAGTGCAAGCACGAGGCATTGCCCGTGATTGTTACTTCTTCTATGGGGCTCGTACACAAAAAGATCTTTATTTGCTAGATGAGATGAAGAAGATGGCCGAACAATGGCCAGCCGGTTCTAACTTCAAATTCATCAGTGTGCTATCCGAAGAACCAGAAGACAGTGATTGGGATGGACCACGCGGATTTGTCACGCAACACATGAAAGAGGAGTACTTAGATAAGGGGGTTGTCACCGCTGGTAATCTCAAGGCTTTCTTTTGTGGGCCACCGCCAATGATTGATCATGGTGTACAAGCGTTGATAGATGCGGGCTTATCTATGGATGATATCTATTATGATAAATTCGAAGATATGCGTTCACCCGCACCGGTGATTGACAATCAAAAATGTGTGCTATGTGATGAGTGTTTGATGGTGAAAGCCACAGATAACTGTATCGTTGAAGCGACTAATTTTAAGCGCGACGCTAACGGCATTACGGATTTTGAGCGTGTACAACCTGCACACAGTTCAGGCCTCTACTACAACGCCTTGTACATTGATGAGAAAGAATGCATTCGGTGTTACGCTTGTGTGGAAGCTTGCCCTCATAAGGCAATTAATCCGAATTATGACAAAGTGCCGACAACGCTCAGGAAATTCTAATTGACCCTGTTGCGTTATCAATACGGCGTTGTTCAAGCTGTCAAATATGCACTGAGCATATAGACAATAGCTCATTCGAAAAGCTGCTTCAGGCGACTGGAGCGGCTTTTTTTTGAATCATTGTCAGCACCTAACTGGGGATGACAATTACTAGGAGTAAACAATGAAATCATGCATGAATCGACTCACCGCATTACTGATGACTCTGTTACTAGTAATCACTATCAGTGCGTCAGTGGCAGCAGAAGAATACCGTGAAGGATTATTCTGGAAGATCGAAAAAGATGGAGAATATGTAGGGCACATCTTTGGCACTCTGCATATGAACGATACTCGTATTAAGGAACTCTACCAGAAAATCTCGGTAGTACTGGATGAGTCACAAAGTTTTGCTATGGAAGCCTTTCCCAGCGATCACTACTGGAATCCGTATCAAGGTGGTCAGCTGATCAAACACGAAATGGTATTACCACGAGGCGACTCACTAGCCAATTATGTGGGTGAAGACACCTATGCAGAAATCGAGCAAGTATTGGTCGATGTGTTAGGTATGCAACCAGATTTAGTTCGTACCTTGCGCCCATGGGCCGCCATGCGTAGTTTTGCGGTTAAAGCTAAAAGTAATGATGTCATTCTAGATTACGCTTTGCTGGAGCGCGCCGGTGATCAGAAGAAAGAATTGTTTCAAGTCGAATCCATTGAAGAATTTATCGTCACCTTGCAAGAAATGCCGATTGAAGCACAAGTCGCATTATTAAAATTCACCGTGGCTAGTTACAATGACATGCAAGGCATAATTGATGACATGCTAGATTCTTATCTAAAAGAGGATCTGGAAGCGATGTACACCATCAGCACCCGCTTTATTCCTCTTGCGGAAGAAAATGAACAATGGCGTAAAGTCTATCTACGCCATGTCATCGAAATCAGAAATATTGTCATGGCACATTACATGCGTAAACCGATGCGTTTAGGTAATACTTTTATTGCCGTGGGTGCGGTGCACTTGTTTGGTGATAAAGGTGTCCTCGCCCTCATTGAGAAAGATGGATACACATTAACTAGGATGGAATTGTAAAACGCCATTCATGGCTAATATTTAATTCAATAAGACACTTTGAAATCATGCTGCAAACTGTCTGGTCAGTGCAGCATGAGATCATCCTTCATTTGAAAAGTGGCACACAAGTCACTGTCCTAGAAACTAACCCTCAATACTCTCGCATTCAAACCTAAGCCGGTACCGACGGCTGGGTGCTTATGGGGTATATAATGCACCAGTCGACTGGTCGTGAACGTGCCTTAAAACATGAAGTAACCATGTTTATGTCAGGATTTTGATCAAAAGGGAGCGGGTTTTTCAGAGTTCATAATTTCATCTAATTTGAGTAAATACCCAAATACTGTGCCTGCATTTGTTTTCAGTTGTTTATTGAATTCAATTTTCTGTATGATTTTTCCCTCACACTTTGGGGCTAAGATGTCATGGAAGCATGCATCAAAAGATACATGTACAAGATGATTACGTTTAGATAGGAGATTATATAATTCTTTAATGAGGTCGTATTCTTCTTTTGAGTGTGTCTCAATGAATTTGGATTGTAAGTTTGATTCTTCTAAAATTTTTATCAATCCCCCTAATGTTTTTTTGTCAAGATCCTGCTCATCAATTAGCTTGTACTCAATTGCCTTTGTGAGATTGTTTTTCAGTAACCCTTCAACTGCTTGTGACCGCGCCAAAAAGGCCTTTATATTCGTCTGTAAAATGGCACATTAATTATCTAATTAGTACTAACTCTTCCCATATACCGGAATGACTGCGCCATTAATTGAGCGGGCTAATGGTGAGGTGAGAAAGAGCATGCTGTGGGCGAGGTCTTCGCAGGGTATCCAGGTGCTGTGATCCGCATTGGGCATATCGGATCGGTTGATGGGTGTGTCTATAGTGCCGGGGAGGATGCAGTTGATGTTGATGTCGTCTGCGTGATGTTCGGCGGCAAGGCTTTCAGTGAGGGTGACGACGGCACTTTTAGCAATGCAGTAGGGCGCCATTTTGCCTTTGCCGGCGAGTGCGGCACGTGCTGATACGTTGACGATGTTGCCATGACCTTGTGTGATCATATGTGGCATGACGGCTCGGCAGGCATTGAAGGTGCTGGTAAAGTTCATGTCGAACATGGCATTAAAATCCTCATTACAGAGTGTGTCGACAGTTTTTCCCATGGCAAAACCGCCCGCTACATTGAGCAGGGCATCTATGCGTCCATAGCGTTCTACAATGGCATCGACCATGTGTGTGCATTGTTGTAAATCCGTTAGGTCACAGGCTTGAGTATGATGATCACTGCCTAATCTTAATTGCGTGTTTACTTGTGCCAGTTTGTTGGCATTGCGTCCTGTTATGGCCAGTGTGGCCCCCGCTTGTTGAAAGCATTCTGCAGTACTGTGGCCCAATGCACCTGTCACGCCGGTAATAAGAATAATTTTGTCGTTAAGAGTGATCATAATAGTTTCTTCTCAGTTGAGTGATGTCAAAATAGGAGTTATTGATGGGAATTTTACACGGCTGAGCTGTGATGTTTAACCATGGTTGTGTATGTACGCGATTAAAGCACGACGATTTAAGGTGAGTATTAAAGACGACAATTAAAAAAGGCGGCAAGGAGGTTGCCGCCTAAGCATACCACCGCAATGGTGGCCCCATAACACGGTTTAAAAACGCACTTTAAGATTTACTTAATGGTCAATTTTTGTGTGCGCTTTTGTGAAGACATGGGAGCCTTCGTGTTCTAGCGTGACTCATGTTTGTGATGAGTCACCGGGTTAATGTAAAAGGGGCGTCATTGGCGCCCCTTGAGGTATTTACCAGACCAGTGCTCCCCCAGTTTGATATTCGGTCACTCGCGTTTCGAAGAAGTTCTTTTCTTTCTTTAGGTCGAGGACCTCCGACATCCATGGGAATGGATTACTGACTTTGCTGTATTGTTCAGGCAAACCGATTTGTGCAAAGCGTCGATTAGCAATAAATTTAAGGTATTCCTCAAACATGTTGGCATTTAATCCTAAGATGCCACGTGGCATGGTGTCACGTGCATATTGAATTTCTAGTTCAACAGCATTCATGATCAGCTCAATGATTTCTTGTTTGAAATCTGCCGTCCATAGTTTGGGATTCTCTACTTTAATTTGATTGATGACATCAATGCCAAAGTTCATATGCATAGATTCATCACGCAAGATGTATTGGAACTGTTCGGCGACTCCGGTCATCTTGTTGCGGCGGCCCATAGACAGGATTTGCACGAAGCCGACATAGAAGAAAATACCTTCGAATACGACATAGAAGGCAATCAGGTCACGTAGCAGACGTTGGTCCATTTCTGGTGTGCCGGTAGCAAAGTTAGGATCTCCTAAGCTTTGTGTGTATGGCAGAGCCCATTCTGCTTTACGCGCAACGGCAGGGACTTCACGGTACATGTTGAACACTTCACCTTCGTCTAACCCTAGTGACTCTATGCAGTATTGATAGGCATGAGTGTGTACCGCTTCTTCAAATGCTTGACGTAATAGGTACTGGCGACATTCGGGATTGGTAATATGCTTGTAGACTGCCAGCACTAGGTTGTTAGCCACTAGAGAGTCCGCCGTTGAGAAGAAACCCAGGTTGCGTTTGATGACAATACGTTCGTCGTCTGTCAGACCATCGGCACTTTTCCATAGGGCGATGTCTGCGGTCATATTGATTTCTTGTGGCATCCAGTGGTTCGCACAACCGTCTTGATATTTAGACCAGGCCCATTCGTATTTGAAAGGGACTAATTGGTTTAAGTCAGCACGACAGTTGATAATTTTTTTATCATCGACTCGAATACGCGACGCACCCATTTCGATACTCTCTAATCCTGTCGCACCAGCATCTTGCTCTTGTGGAGACATCTGTAGAGGTGCATTCGCTGTTGTTTCACTAGTTTGTGGCGCTGGGTTATTAACGATAGGATCTGCAGCAGGCTGGCCAGCAGCCCCTGTGCCTGCGAGTGGATCATCCCAATTGAACATGATGTGGTCTCCTAAGTTTAACTTGTCTTTTTGTGTTGCAAACAATTCGGTTAATTAAATAGCTTACTGACAGGCTTCGCAGTCAGGGTCTAATAGTGAGCAGGCTTTAGGCGCAGCGTTATCATGCGCTTGTGGCACATCGGTTTGAACCGCATTTAGCTTGCTCTCAGAGTGGGTTTCCATGGTGCTTTTTTCTACGTGCGTAGCACCGATGGAACGTAAGTAATAGGTTGTTTTTAAGCCGCGCACCCATGCCAGTTTGTAAAGGTTATCCATCTTCTGACCAGACGGCTCTGACATGTAAAGGTTGAGTGATTGTGCTTGATCTATCCATTTCTGGCGGCGAGAGGCAGCTTCAATCAACCAACGTGGATCAATCTCAAAAGCGGTGCGGTATATTTCTTTAATTTCTGTGGGTACACGATCGATGTTCTGTACACTACCATCATAGTATTTAAGATCATTGACCATCACGTTATCCCACATATTGTGGCGCTTTAAGTCTTTAATTAAGTATGGGTTAGCCACGGTGAACTCACCTGATAGATTCGATTTCACAAATAGATTCTGATAGGTCGGTTCAATACTTTGAGTGACGCCACAGATATTGGAAATAGTAGCGGTTGGTGCAATTGCCATAGTATTGGAGTTGCGCATGCCGACTTGCTTAATTCGTTCGCGAATAGCTTCCCAATCCATGGTTTGAGAATCATCAACATTTAAGAATCCGTTACGTTCTTTTGCTAACAATTCGAGTGAGTCGATCGGTAAGATGCCCTGTGACCAAAGTGAACCCTGATAGCTTTGATAGGTGCCACGCTCTTCAGCTAGGTCAGTCGAGGCCTTGATAGAGTAGTAACTGATCGCTTCCATAGAGGTGTCGGCAAACTGCACCGCTTCTTCACTGGCATAGGCGAGTTTGCGTTTGTAGAGGGCGTCTTGGAAACCCATCATGCCGATACCAATTGGACGATGACGTAAGTTAGACGCACGAGCAGTGGGCACGCTGTAGTAATTGTAGTCGATTACATTGTCTAACATGCGAATGGCGGTAGAGATGGTGCGCTCTAGTTTTTCCATATCGAGGCCGTCTTCTGTTGTGTGGGCGGCTAAGTTCACTGAGCCTAAGTTACACACGGCAATTTCTGAGTCAGAAGTGTTGAGAGTAATCTCTGTACATAGGTTAGAAGAATGCACAGTGCCGACATGGCCTTGTGGTGAACGTATGTTGCATGGGTCTTTGAAGGTAATCCAAGGATGGCCTGTTTCGAATAACATACCTAACATTTTGCGCCATAAAGTAGTGGCTGGTATGGTCTTGAAATTTTTAATCTTACCTTCAGCGGCCAGCTGCTCGTAATGAGTGTAGCGTTCTTCAAAGGCCGCACCGTAGATGTCGTGCAAATCTGGAACATCATGAGGTGAGAATAGAGTCCAATCTTGCTCTAAGCTAACACGTTTCATGAACAAATCGGGGATCCAATTAGCTGTATTCATGTCGTGTGTACGACGTCGATCGTCACCGGTGTTTTTACGTAGGTCAAGGAATTCCTCAACATCTAAATGCCAGGTTTCTAGGTAAGCACACATAGCGCCTTTACGTTTACCCCCTTGATTAACCGCAACCGCTGTATCGTTGGCTACCTTGAGAAATGGCACGACACCTTGTGATTTGCCATTGGTGCCTTTGATGTGCGAACCCATAGAACGCACACGCGTCCAGTCGTTACCCAGGCCACCGGCGAATTTAGATAGCATTGCGTCATCTTTGATGGCGTCGAAAATACCAAACAGATCATCAGGCACCGTCGTTAGGTAGCATGAGGATAATTGCGGACGTAATGTGCCAGAGTTGAACAGCGTTGGCGTAGAGCTCATGAAATCAAAAGAGCTGAGTAAGCGGTAGAATTCTATGGTGCGTTTTTCCCGCTCAATTTCATTGATGGCAAGTCCCATCGCTACGCGCATGAAGAAAGCCTGTGGCAATTCAATGCGAGCGTCTTCTTCGGTGTGAATGAAGTAACGATCATAGAGTGTTTGCAGACCGAGGTAGGTAAATTGATAGTCTCGCTCGGGTAGCAGTGCTGCACCAAGTTCATCTAAGTCATATTCTTCGGCTAGTTTGCGATCGACTAACTCAAGATCAGCAGCTTTCTGAATATAGGCTTTGAAGTAGTCACTGTAGTCTGAAGCCATTTCTTCTTGAGTGGCGATCATTGGTGAACCGTAGAGTTCCGAGAGTGCTTCACTGCGGCAAGTGTCGAGCAGTAGACGTGCAGCGACATAAGTATAGTTAGCTTCTTTTTCAATTAATGTGCGTGCACTCATGGTGAGTGCTTGTGCTACATCAGATTCAGGGACTCCTTCGTATAGATTGCGCAGGGTTTCATTGATGATGGGTTGTGGGTCAACGTCTTCTAAAGCTCTGCAAGCGTCCGTGACGACAGTTTCTAAACGATTGATATCTAATGGTTTTAGTTCGCCATTGCTGTCTTTGACCTGAAGACTTGTTGAAGTATCTTGGGTGCCGTCAGTGGTGTTTTGTTCGGCCAACTTTACAGCACGTTCTTTGGCACGTTCTTCACGATAAAGGACATAGTCACGCGCGATTTTATGGTGGCCGGCACGCATTAAAGAGAGCTCGACAGCGTCTTGAATATCTTCAATATGGAAAGTGCCACCATCGGGGCGATTTCGTGTCAGGGCTATTTCAACTTTCGTAGTAATTTCTTCGACAGCTTCGTGCACGCGCGATGAGGCTGCAGCTTCACCACCCTCAACGGCGAGGAAGGCTTTAGTGACCGCAATTTTGATTTTATCGCGATCAAATGTGGTGATTTTGCCGTTACGACGGATAACACGATACTGGCCGGGTGCGGTGGTTTGGAGTTCATGTTCTGATGCCACCTGTGTATAAGGCATGGCAGAATCTTTTTCGTGACTTGGCGTAATATTGTCAGATTGCATTAGCTAATTCTCTTTCAAAGCGGTTATGGTGTTTTTGTTATTCGCAGATGAGCGTTTGAGTTTCTTTTTAGGTCTACCAAACACTATAAGATGGGGTGGGGAGAGCCGTCAACCCCAACATATTGTGGAAAGTATGGTGTACGGGTTGGGTGTAAGCTGTGGATAAAGTGTGTGGAAAATGTCTGATGTAAAAAAATTGTTTAGATTCCTATAGTTATTTAAGTGGCGCTAAATAATCTAATTTCCGTATTAGAAAACGGTAATATAATTTAATCATAGACAAGAAATTTTTTAATTTGCCTATATTTGGGCTGACAAGGGACTGAGAGCAAACATGATGAGAGGGATGAGCGCAAGAACCGAGGAACCGCATAAAGCTCGGTCAGATTGGAAGAATTTACAGCGTTTATTCCCTTATTTATGGGAATACCGTGGGCGTATTCTATTGGCATTAGCGTGTTTGATATTAGCCAAGGTAGCCACTGTTGGTGTGCCGGTCATACTTAAATATATCGTCGATAGCTTGGATGCTGAACAACTCATGTTGCAATTGCCATTGACGTTATTACTAGGTTATGGCGCTTTGCGCTTAGCCACGGCCTTGTTTAATGAGCTGCGTGATGTGTTGTTTGCTCGTGCACGTTTCAGAGCCATACGGCGTTTGTCGACTGCCGTACTGGATCATCTTCATCGTCTATCGTTGGGCTTTCATTTGGATCGTCGCACCGGCACAGTGACACGGGATTTAGAGCGGGGCACATTGAGCCTTAGCTCTTTGGCTAATTATTTTATCTTTATTGTGATTCCCACCATATTTGAAATTTTGCTGGTCATGGGAATTTTATTTGGTTCTTATAATGCACAGTTCAGTTTGATTACGTTATTCACGGTGTTGGCGTATGTGGCATTCACCGTCTATTTTAGTAATTGGCGTATGCACTATCGGCATACGGCGAATCGTTTAGATTCTGAGGCGCATTCACGTGCTGTCGATAGTTTGCTCAATTATGAGACGGTCAAGTACTTTAATAATGAAGAATTTGAGGTGCAACGCTATGCAGAGACTTTGTCAGAGTGGGAGGAGGCTACCGTTAAAAGTACCTTTACTATGTCGTTACTCAATTTTGGACAGGCCGCGATTATTGCTGTCGGTGTTAGCTTTATTATGATTTTTGCCGCTCAAGGCGTGGTTGATGGTGACATGTCTATTGGCGACTTAGTATTGGTGAATGCCCTCATGCTACAGCTATTTTTGCCCATGAATATGCTTGGCATTGTGTATCGTCAGATTACTTATGCTTTAGCAGATATGGATCGTTTGGCTAAATTGCTGGATGAGGTGCCAGAGGTGCAAGACGATGAGCGCGCGCATAGTTTACAAGTATCGCAATGTGCTATCGATTTTAGACAGGTATGTTTTTCTTATCAGGCAGAACGTCCGATTTTGAATAAGGTGGATTTATCGATATGTGCGGGAGAGAAAGTCGCTGTTGTGGGGCCTTCGGGCTCAGGGAAATCCACTTTAGCTCGCTTGTTATTCCGTTTCTATGACGTCACAGAGGGTGAAATCACCATTGATGGCGATAACATCTCGCAGGTGACTCAAGATAGCTTGAGACGCCACATAAGCATGGTGCCGCAAGATACCATGCTGTTTAATGAATCCATTCGATTCAATATTCAGTATGGTAATCCAAAGGCTGATGAGGATGAGTTTAAGCAAGCGATCAGTTTGGCTAATTTGGATGCATTGATTAGAGATCTTCCTGAGGGGCTAGATACTGTTGTGGGTGAGCGTGGCTTGAAATTGTCTGGTGGGGAAGTTCAGCGGGTAGCCATTGCGCGTGCCATCCTTAAGCGACCTAAAATTATTGTGTTTGATGAGGCGACTTCGAGTCTGGATTCTGAAACGGAGAGTGCGGTCATGCAGGCGATACATCAGGTCACGGAAAATGTGACCTCTTTGATGATTGCCCATCGTTTGTCCACAATTGTTGATGCTGATCGTATATATGTTTTAGAGAAAGGGCGTGTGGTTGAGTATGGTACACACAATGAATTGCTGACTCGTAATCAGCTATACTCGCATCTGTGGGAATTGCAGCAATCAGATCATGATTAATTGTTGCCCTCCAAAATGTGTACAGCGGTGTTTTTCAACAAGCGTATTTAAGACGGTAATCAGGTGGGTATTTGGGTAGTGCAACTGCGTGCGGTGATGACTAACTTTAGAAAACTTAAATTAATTATAAATATTTAAAAACTTATACTGGCGGGATTTAATATGGAAGAAAAACTGAATTCTGAATTAGATTTAATGGATAGCAGTGGATGTGCCAGTAGTGAGCCATTTGCGTTGCGAGTGATGGGTGACAGTATGGAGCCTGAATTTAAAGACGGTTGCATTATTATTATCGATCCGTCTGGTAATGCGGCGCACGGAAGTTACGTTATCGCAGAATTAGAAGGTGAGTATATTTTTCGACAATTCGTGCAAGAGGGTGACAAATACTTACTCAAAGCTGTGAATGAAGGTTATCCGCAAGTCGAGCTGCAAGATATATCAGTAGTGCGCGGAGTGGTGACTCAGCGAGCAGGGACTCGTCGTACTTATCATAAACACTACGATTAAGTTTTATATGCTTGGATTAATCGTTGTTTTGGATAAATGCACTATTGAATTTTTAATTATCCAAACTATTTGCTGTAGCGATTGAAGTAGCGCACATACAAAAAGAATATCAATAAATAAAGTGCTATCAGTGAGACAATCTGCCCTATGTCTAGATCGGGTAGATTGATGGTGATGACGCTGGCGATGATGACACCCACCAGTGCGAAGCGATTACGTTGCCATGGTCTCATAGATTTCTCCAGTTAAATTAAAAAACACCTGCAGATATAAAGCCCAAAAGCACCAATAACACAGTGAGGCTGGCGAAGACTAATAGATATTTCATCACTTTATGATGAGGCCTAGTTATTGGACTTTTGAAGCCAAAAAGCTTTCAGCCTCATCGCCATCCACAGGCTTGGATTGGCTGTCTATCATGGCTTGATCAAAATCATTCCACCCACGTAAACCGGTTTTAAGCGACATTACCTGATTGAAGCCTAGTTGTTGCAGCATATGCGCGGCCATACAACTGCGTTTGCCTGAGCGGCAAATCACTATTACTTGGCGGTCTCGAGCTAATGACAGTTCTGGATCAGTCTCATCGTAACCCTGCTCGCTAGCAGATTCTAATATGCCGCGTGGTATGTTGATGGAGTGTGCGATATGCATAGCTTGATATTCATCTGCTTCACGCACGTCTACCATTAACATATCTTGATGTTGGTCTATTTTTTCAGAAAGATCCCATGGCATGATTTCAGTAATGAGGGCGGCGGTTTCTGCGACAATTTGGTCAAAAGTTTTCATGTTGCGATGACTGGTTGCGGTTGATGGGGCAGTGTCAGTTATTTCTTATTTGCCCGCAGGCCTTGTTCAACAGCGATGACAGCGGCCTCTACGCGTGAATGTATGTTGAGTTTTCTTAAGATAGCTTTGACATGTAATTTTACTGTTCCATCTGAAATACCCAAGTTGCGAGCAATGACTTTATTACTCTGTCCCTCTGCTAAAAGACTGAGGATTTCAGATTCGCGTGGTGTGAGGTCATCGATTGGGCTGGGTTCAGTTTCTAAGATGGGCTCGCCTTTGACAACGCGAGCCAATATTTGGGTTAGGTTGGGTGCCACTACAGTTTCACCCTTGACGATTTCGCGCAATGCAGCCACTACGTCATCAGGTTCCATTTCTTTGAGCAAGTAACCTTTGGCGCCATTTCTTAAAGCCTCGACCAGATCACGTTCATCATTACTGGTGGTGAGCATAACTATGGGGGATTCGAATTTTGCTTGTTGGAGTTGTTTGAGCACTTCCAAGCCAGTGATGCTGGGCATGCGCATGTCTAACAACAAGATATCGGGTTTCAGCTCTTGAGCAAGACGAATACCTTCGTGGCCATCACCTAATGATCCGACGACATCGATATTATGTCGGTCAAGCAGACCCTTAAGTCCATCACGGAATAGGGTGTGGTCATCAATGATCAGTACGCGTAAATTCGAGTTCATTGTCTTGTGGTCCGTTTTTTGTGTCCATTATTGGATTATGACTGAATTCTAAAACAATTCGAGTGCCTTCGCCGGGTTCACTCTCAACGTATAGCTTACCACCAAAGCGCATGGCGCGATCGCGCATAATGGACAAACCTATGTGTTCACCGGAATGAAAGCTAGTTTTTGGCTCTGCAAAGCCTACACCATCGTCCTCAATCAGCACGATATAGTGATAATTGCCTCCACTCATCATGATGCGGACATTTTCAGCATCGCTATGTTTACGGATATTGTTGAGTGATTCTTGAATAATACGCAATACATGGAATTCAGTTTCTGCAGGGAGATCGGCCTCTGGCCACTCATTTTGGAAGAAAACCTGTATTTCATCATTGACCTGACGGAATCGATCGACCGTGCTTTGCACAGATGAAATCAGACTTGCTAGTACGGTGGGTGATCGGAAATGTGCAATCAGTTCTCGAATCTCATTATGGGCCTCATTGATGGAAGCTTCGATTTTCTCTAATTCTGTCCACACTTGAGCTTCGTTTCCTTGATGCAAGGTTTCATCTAGCACGCGCACTTGGAAACGAATACTGGTGAGTGTTTGAGCTAGTGAATCATGCAGTTCATTGGCAATATGCGTTCTTTCACGCATGATAGATAATGAGCGAGTTTCCTCATCAAGATGAGATTTTTCTATGGCGGCTCCCAGTTGGCGACCAATACTGGTAAATAGTTCGTTATAGTCATTAAACATATTCAATGATTCTTTATGAACATAGAAATGATACACGCCCAGTAATTTTTCTTGATACTGGAGTGGCACTATGAGGATATCGATTTCCTCCTCAGAGAAATATTTTTTACATAAGTACCGGTCACATGGCATAAGTTTGATGCGCAGTGATCCGTCGTCATTGGTTTGGTTGTCCATGCACAAATTTTCATGTAGTTTCATCAGTGACTCTGCCACATTGATATGGGTGAGTAATTCGACATTGGTCTCATCGATGACCAGATAAGCGCATGAAGATTGAGCATTAATTAATTCTGTAAGGGTGTGTAAAAATTCACTGAGTAAGGTTTCTACGCTACGTGACAAATTGATGCTGCTAGCAATATCATAGAGTATCGATAGTGAACGCGTTTTATGGGCGATATGGTCGGTGTGACGTTGTACTTGCAGTTCTGCATCACGCGATAATGACTGCAACATTTCACCGATGAAATGTAAGTTGCTATTAAGATGTTGTGATTCAGTACTTGGTGTTGGTTTGATTTGTGCGTCTAATTGCCCCCCGCGAATCATCTCAGTCCAGGCTTGTATATTTTCAGCCGGCTTAATATACGACGACCAAATTCGGATTAGGCTTATGACAATAATAATTATTGCTAAGATAAATGCGCTGATGATTATTGATTCACCTGAGATACTGAAAAGTATCATTCCAACCGCAATGGCAATGGCTAAAAAGCATTGATTGTATGTTTTTTTATGCCAGGTCATCATATATCAACTCATCACACCAAAGGGCTAGAGTGGTGAAACTTATTCTTCCTTGCTAGGTGAGTAGTTTGGATCATTCGGATTGAGAAATACAAAATGAAATTGTTTAGGTTCTAACTCAGCATAGTCCACAGTAGTGCCTTTGAGTAAATCAAAACTCGATTGAGCAACCACGATAGTGACGTTATTAGAAGTGAATGTATGGTCATTGCCTGCTTTATTGCCTACGTCATCAAAGCCCATCCCATAATGAAAGCTTCCATCAGGGTTTTTGCTTACAGCAATGCGCAGAGGTAGGTTATCAGTCTGTGATTC
>Ga0181593_10001862_pt1 | contig 19259 bp, 16 predicted proteins | sample 071ome_19_FD_133756 | JGI IMG/M metagenome (GOLD analysis project Ga0181593, IMG submission 133756) | Coastal salt marsh microbial communities from the Groves Creek Marsh, Skidaway Island, Georgia - 071413AT metaG (megahit assembly) | ecosystem: Environmental > Aquatic > Marine > Intertidal...
CGACTATTCTGGGTCTGGATGACGATCAGACGATGAATGCGCTGGGCAATGCGGGAACGCAGTCTGCCGGGCTTTGGGAATTTCTCGCGACAGGCGCGATGAGCAAGCATCTGCATGCCGGCCGGGCGGCTGAAGCTGGCGTTGTCGCTGCTGAGCTGGCGGCGCTTGGTTTCACAGGTCCGCCGGCGATCCTTGAAGGCCCTGCCGGTTTCTTTGCAGGAGCCTGTCCCGATCCGGATCCGGATGCGGTGCTGCGCAACCCCGATGCACCCTGGCAGGTTCACCTGACATCGATCAAACCCTGGCCGTCCTGTCGCCACACACATCCTGCGATCGATGCGGCCCTTGATATCGCCGCGCGGATCGAAAACCGTGAGATATCGGCTGTTGAGGTCGAAACATATTCAGCGGCGGTCGATGTCTGCGACCGGCCGGTCGCGAATAGCGAATACGAAGGAAAATTTTCGATCCAGCACTGCGTAGCGGCGGCCCTTCAGAGGGGGAAAGTCGATTTCCCGGCTTTCGGGGAAGATGCGCGGGCGAGGGCGGCAGCGCTCGCCGAGACCGTAAAAGTATCGCCGGGCGAACCTTTTCCAAGTGCTTATCCCGCTGCCTGGGGCGCTTCGGTAAAGGTCGATTTCGCGGACGGAACCTCGCTTGCGACCGTCAGGGAAGAATGCCGCGGAGACCCGGAGGCAGCCCTTTCGGCGGACGAGATGATCGAAAAGGCGCAGGATCTGATGCGCCATGGCGGGATCAACGATTCCTCCGTCGTGATCGACGATATCTTGAGCATGACCAAAGGGGCCGCGCCCCCTGACCTTGCCGGCATCCTGTCAGCGCGCTGACTTATTACGGCTGCGTCCCTTCTTCGCCGTAATGACGATGGCGGTGGTAACGAGTGCCGCACCGGTAAGATTGATGAGGAACTCGAGCGGCCAGAAACTGGCGGCGCCTCCGGCAATTAGAACAGGATACAGCCAGAAGGGGATAGGCCCCTCCGAGTAGCGCTGGACAAGCGTCGTAAACGCATAAATGCCAAAAAGACTGAAAAACCCGATCTGGATGACCTGCCAGAAATCGCCGCCGACCAGCGGCGTGTAGGCAAAAATCAGAGGCACGATATAAAGGCCCTTGGCAATCTTCCAGGATTCGAACCCCGTCGCCATCGGTCGCGACCCAGCTATCCCCGCCGCGGTGAAGGCGGCAAGACAGACGGGAGGGGTCACGTTCGAATCCTGGCTGAGCCAGAAAATAATCAGGTGGGCCGTCAGAAGCATGGTCGTCATCGTTGCAGGGGCGACGACTGCCGGCCGGATCGTGACCGCTAGTTCGAACGGCATCGCGCTCACAAGCTGTCTGGCCTCCTCAATACTCATCCCGGTACTGACCTTTGCGGCATGGGGAGAATCGACCAGGGCAAACAAGGCAGCCTTGGCCGGATCGGCGATGCCGTTAACGAGCTGTTCGATGACAAGGCCGTCTGCCAGCATGCCGGACAGCGCCGGCGCCGAAAGAATTGCGAGAACGATATAGGCAGCGGTCACGGGCAGTCCCATCCCCAGCACCAGCGACGCCAGCCCGATCAGGATCAGGGCGAAGATCAGTGAGCCCTGCGACCACTGGGCGATCATCAGGGCAAATGTGTTGGCGAGACCGGATGTCGTTACGGCATTGTTGATCAGCCCGACCGCGACCAGAAGTATTGCCGTCATGATGGCAGTCTTCATACCCAACGTGAGGGCTTCGCCGATTTTTCGAGGCGTCATGCGGTTGGGTGTCACCCAGCTCGTTACGATAAGTGTCGCGATCGCGACGCAGGCGGCATAGCTGGGCGTCCAGCCCGCGACCAGCATGTATGTCATGACGCCGAGCGGTAGCAGGAAGTTGAGCGCGCCCGCATAGAGCTTTCCTCTGTCGACGACGTTTGATTGCTCGACGCCGATAACGTGCTTCATCGCTTCGACCCGGACGATGAAACCGATAGAGAGAAAATAAAGAATTGCGGGAACGATCGAATAAAGGACGATCGTGCCGTAGGGAATTCCGGTGTAGGACACCATGACAAAGGCACCGGCCCCCATAATCGGCGGCATGATCTGGCCCCCGGTGGAAGCAGAGGCCTCGACCCCTGCTGCAAATCCCGGGCGGAAACCATTCGCCTTCATCAGCGGGATGGTAATAACGCCGGTCGAGGCCGTGTTCGCTACGGCGGAACCGGAAATGGTGCCGGTGAGGGCCGACGCCAGAACTGCGACAAAGGCGGAGCCGCCGCGAAACCTGCCTGCGACGATCTTGGCGAACTCAATGACAAAATCCGAGGCGCCGGAGACCACCAGAAAAGCTCCGAATATCATGAAGAGGGCGATATTCGCCGAAGAGATCGTGGTGATGATCCCGAACATGCCCTCGTCGTTGTACATGGATCGGAAAAGGACATCGCCAAGGGGAAGGCTTGCCGCACGGAAGGTGCCCGGCAGCCATTCGCCGAGAAACAGGATGTAGGACATGGCGACGATGATAAGGACCGGGATGATCCAGCCTGTAAGCCGTCGCGTCAGGTCAACCGCAGCAACGATGACAATAACGCCGGCTATCCAGTCCAGGGGCGTCAGCTGCCAGACCTGGCCCGTCTTGGCAAGAGTACGGGCGTAAATGCCGTCTTCCGCGTAGGCCATCCAGCACGCGGAAGCAGCCACAAGGACGCCATAGCCAATATCCAGTCCAAGCGCCCAGCGCCTATCCGCATATTTCGGAAACATCGGCGATGAAATTGCGGCCAGAAAGGCAAAGCCACCGAAATGGATACAGTTCTGCCACTGACCTGGCTCAGTCAGGTAGACATTGGTCGCAACATGCCAGAGCCCGAAGCAGACAATGGCCGCGCTAACAATCCAGTAAGCGCCGCCCTGGTTCAGGGCGTGATTGAAATCGAACACGCCGTCCCGGAACCCGAGGGGAGGGACGTCTTGAGGTTTGTTGGAAGCGCTGTCTGTCATGGCTTAGGGCGCTGCCACACATGAATCCGGCGGCTGCCTTCAGGCAACCGCCGGTTCCATTGTCCGGTATCGTTCAAGAACGATCTCCGGGAAGACTTACTTGGCCATAAGATGGGACGGGATCGTCAGGCCGACTTCCTTGTAGTAGCGCGCAGCGCCCGGGTGGAGCGGCACGGGCAGTCCGGCCATGGCCTTCTTCACGTCCATTGCCTTAGTCGCCTTGTGGATCGCCTGCAGGAACGGAAGATTCTCGTAGATCGCCTTTGTCAGCTTGTAGACATGGTCCTCGGAGACATCGGCGTTGACCGCGAGGAAATTCGGCTGCGCGATCGTGTTCACGTCCTTCGTCTGACCGGGGTAGGTACCGGCCTTAATGGTGTAGGGGACCCAGAGACTGCGTCCACCATCCATCATTTTCCGTTCCTTATCGGTCACGTTCAGGATAGTGAACTTGCCCTTGTTGGAAGCCATCAGCTTGGTCACGGCTCCGGTGGGCGGACCGGCGCCAAGGCCGCCGCCGGCAGCCTGGCCGTTTGCGATCGCATCGGCCGTGGGACCGAAGCCGGCGTCGACCAGCTTGAAGTCTTTTGCGATATCGATTCCAAGGCCTTTTAGAAGCACGCGATTAGAGCCGATGGTTCCGGAATTCTTCTTTCCCATCCCCATCGACATGCCTTTCATGGCGACCATGTCGGACACGGTTCCGGATTTGACGTATTTGTTGCTGATCACGAACTGCTCGACGTTCTGCCACAGCATGGTAACTGACCGAAGGTTTTTCTGCGGAGCGGAGACCGGGCCCGTGCCGGTCGCCGCATAGGACCCGAAGAGCCCCTGCAGAATGGCAAACTGGGCGGTATTCGCGCCGAGGGCCTGGACATTGGCCCCCGAACCTGCCGAATTCACCGCCGTCAGGCTGAATTTCTGCTTCGGAAGAAGTTTGATCTTGGTTAGTGTTGAAATAGCGGTTCCGACCGGGTGATAAGTGCCCCCGGTGGATGCTGTATTCAGGATATAGTCCTTGTCAGCGGAAATTGCCGGGGTACCGGCGGCGGCAAATGCCGTTACAGCAAGCGCGATTCCCGCGCCCTTAAGATGTCGAACGAAATTCATTGGATTCTCCTGTTTCCATCGAATTTGCTCAGAAAGCCGGACGAGACTCCCCGATTGCACCTGTTTTTATCACAAAACGGCTTTTGGCTAAAGAACCGGGAAGCCAGGTTGGATAATGGCTGTGCTATCGTGTTGATCGGAGTTTTCGACGGACAGGTAATCCGGGTTTCGTCGTTTTCAGGTACGGGAGATTGATTTGATTATGGCAAGTCAGAGTGAAAAAGCGGCGGCCTTCGCTGCCATGCATCGCAACGACGGAATATTCGTCCTGCCTAACTGCTGGGATGCAATCAGTGCCTGCGTGATCGCCGAGGCCGGTTTTCCGGCGACTGCGACGACAAGCGGCGGGTGTGCGTTTTCCCTCGGTTATTGCGATGGCGAGAATATCCCTCGTGAGGAGATGCTTGGCGCGGTCGGCAGGATCGCTTCGGCGGTCGATATTCCCGTCAGCGCGGATATGGAAGCCGGCTATGGCGCATCGCCGGAAATCGTAGCGGAGACAGTGCGTCTCACGATCGAAGCGGGTGCGGTCGGGGTGAATATCGAGGACGGTGACAAGTCCGGACCGCGTCGGCTTCTTGATTTCAATCTGTCCGTCGAACGCGTCGCCGCCGCCGTAGAGGCTGCTCGGTCGAGCGGGATGGACATCGTCGTCAACGCCCGGACCGATGGCTTCATGATCGGCAATGATGAGGCCGTGTTTGATGAGACCGTTCGCCGGGCCAATGCATTCCTTTCCGCTGGAGCAGACTGCGCATTCGTGATCGGCGCACGCGACGGCGAACTGATTGCACGACTGGCCAGCGCCATCGATGGACCGTTAAACGTCCTTGCCGGGCCCGGGACCCCGCCTGTTTCGGAGCTGGGCGAGATGGGCGTACGACGTGTGACGGTCGGCAGCAATATTACAAAGGCGGCGCTGCTGGCGGTCAGGAAGGCGGCGGAGGAACTAGCCGGACCCGGGACCTATAGCTTTGCTGAAGGCGTTTACGCCCAGCCCGAAATCCACCGCCTCATCAAGGGCGAAAAAGCCTAAGATATCCTGGCTTCGACCCGGCTTATCAGCCGGCTGAGTTCGCTGTGATCTGTCTCGTCCAGTGTGGGACCGGGCGCGCGGGTTCTGGCGCTTGAAATCACCCCGCGCCGACGAAAGATTTCCTTTCGTATGGCCAGCCCGATGCCGATCTGCTGTTCGTACCGAATAAGTGGCAGGTAGGCATCGAACAAATCTTCCGCTTCATCGGGTTTCCCGTCTGCGTGGAGGTTACACACCTGCACCAGCATTTCCGGATAGGCGAAGCCCGTCATCGCGCCGTCGGCGCCGCGCTGAAGTTCCTGCGGCAGGAATACCCCGCCATTGCCGACCAGTACGCTGACCCGTCGACGTTCGCCTGCCGCTTCGGCGGCGCGAAACTGCGTGAGCTTTCTCAGGCCCGGCCAGTCCTCGTGTTTCAGTACCTTTAGGCTGGGAAGGTCGGTGAAGAGTTTGTTTAACAGAGGTGTCGAGAACCAGACGCCCGTGGTCGGCGGATAATCCTGCAGCACGATGGGTGTGTCGCCCAGTGATTCGCAGACGGAATGAAAGTAACTCTCGATCTGCTGATCCGTATGAAGTCCGGACATCGGCGCAACCATCACGCCGGCGGCTCCCATGTCCGTTACCTTCTTCGTCAGGGACTGGATCGCGTTCATGGATGGGGCGGATACGCCCACGACGACGGGAATTTTGCCGTCGAGCCGGGCGAGAATGCGGCTGGCAACCGCCGCGGACTCTTCATTGGAAAGCTTCGCGGCCTCTCCCATGATGCCCAGGATTGTGAGTCCCGATACCCCGCATTCGACATAGAAATCGACCATTCGGTCGATACTGTCGAAATCGAGCGCCCCGTCGTCGGTAAAAGGCGTTGCGGCAATGGCGAAGACGCCTTTTGCGGTTTCGTCGAGCATTTACGGATCCTCCTGTCTGGTCAGGGAAACCTACACCGCTTAGGCTCGGCGACAAACGGAGGGATGACAACCAATGGCTGACTACGATCTGGTCGTGCGCAATGCCGACATTATTACCGAGAGCGACCGGTTCGCAGGCGATATCGGTATCCAGGATGGCGTTATCGAAGCCATCGGTGAGGCGCTGGGACCGGGCAGGGAGGAGATCGATGCCGCAGGGCGGCTCGTGCTACCGGGTGGCATAGACAGCCATTGCCATGTCGAGCAGATTTCCTCGACCGGGATCTGGACGGCGGATGACTGGTTCACGGCTAGCCGGTCGGCTGCCTGTGGAGGGAATACCATGATTATCCCGTTTGCCTGCCAGCACCGCGGGGACTCCCTTAGGGATGTGGTTACCGCCTATCATGAGATGGCCGGGCCGAAGGCGGTAATCGATTACGCTTTTCATCTGATTGTATCCGATCCGACGGCGCAGGTTCTGGGGCAGGAACTGCCGGCGCTGATCAGGGATGGCTATACCAGTTTCAAGATCTATCTGACCTACGACGCGCTGATGCTGACCGACCGTCAGTTTCTCGACGTGCTGGCGGTGGCACGACGCGACGGCGCGATGGTCATGGTGCACGCGGAAAACAATGACATGATCGCCTGGATGGCCGAAAGGCTGATCGGAGCGGGGCTGCGCGCTCCGAAATTCCACGCCATGGCGCGGCCCATGCTGGTGGAGCGCGAAGCAACGCACCGAAGTATCGCGCTGGCGGAGCTGGTCGATGTCCCGATCCTGATCGTCCATGTCTCGGGGGGCGAAGCGATTGAGCAGATCAGATGGGCGCAGGAGCGGGGGCTTAACGTTCACGCCGAAACCTGTCCGCAATATCTGTTCCTGACCGAAGACGATCTCGACAGGCCAGGGCTCGAAGGCGCCAAACATATGTGCAGCCCGCCGCCGCGCGATGCGGCCAATCAGGAGATCGTCTGGAAGGGAATCGAAGACGGGGTGTTTTCCGTCATTTCGTCGGATCACGCGCCCTACCGGTTCGACGATCCGGAAGGAAAACTTATGGCCGGGCCGGATGCGCATTTCAAACAGATTGCCAACGGGGTGCCTGGCCTTGAGGTCCGTCTGCCCCTTCTGTTTTCGGAAGGGGTCGGGAAGGGCCGCATCGATCTGCAGGAGTTTGTCGCCCTGACAGCGACCAACGCGGCGAAGCTGTACGGGCTCTATCCCCGTAAGGGCACAATCGCCGTTGGCTCCGATGCCGACCTGACGATCTGGGACGCCGAACGCCCGGTAACCATCACACAGTCAATCATGCACGACGCGATGGATTACACGCCTTACGAGGGCAGGGAGGTTACCGGCTGGCCGGCGATGACCGTGTCGCGGGGCAGGATCGTCTGGAACGATGGCGAATTCATCGGAGAAGCCGGGCAGGGACAGTTTTACCGATGCGAAACGCCGGAAGCGCTTAATGTCGAACCCAGACCGGTCACCGCCTTCGAGCCGGTTTCCGGAGAACTAAGGCCTAAATCCCCTTAATGAACCCGCCATCGACCGGGATGATCGTGCCCGTTACGTAGCTTGCGCCTTCGCTCGCGAGGAACACGGCCATGCGGGCGTACTCGTCGGCGCTCCCGTAACGCTTCATCGGGATGGTGGCTCGGGACTCGACCTTGATCTGCTCGACATCCTTGCCCTGCGCCTTGGCAGCGGCCTCGTCGATCTGGTTGACGCGGTCGGTCTGGATACGGCCCGGCAGAACGGTGTTGACCGTGACGCCATCAGCGGCGATCTCCAGTGCTAGGCTTTTGGCCCATAGCATCAGCGAGGCCCGGAGCGTGTTCGAGATACCGAGGTGAGGAATCGGCTGAACCGCGCCGGAACTCGACGTCACGACGATGCGGCCCCAGCCGCGTTCCCGCATGCCGGGAAGGAAGGCATTTACGATTTCGACCTGGCTCAGAAACATAGGGCGGAACTGGGCTTCCCATGTCTCCATGGAGACGCCGGCGACGCCGCCCGGCGGCGGCCCGCCGCCATTTGCGATAATAATATCCAGCGCTCCGAAATCGCCCTCTATATCTGCGATCATCGCCTTGACCGATACCGGATCGGTGAGGTCGAGCTGGTAGGAGTGCGTGGCGACGCCGTTTTCGTCCGATATCGACTTTGCCAGCGCATCCGCGCCGTCCTTGTCGCGTCCGCAAACGGCGACGTCGGCGCCTTCCTGTCCGAGTACTTCAGCGATTCTACGGCCGATGCCCCGCGTCGAGCCCATGACAAGGGCCCGCTTTCCTTTCAGTCCTAGATCCAACGTGTTTCTCCCTGGGAATTACATCTCGTGCTGGCGCTTCTGGCGGCCATCGAAGGCCATCACCGGTGGACTCAGATGCTTGTGGATGGCGTCGCCTTCCGCAGCTGGCGCATCGCCGACCGGTCTGTCGCCTTCGATGGTGATACGGTTCATCAGCCGCCGCTTCGGATAGTAATCGTGAAGCGCGGAATGCTGCACGAGGCGGTTGTCCCAGAACACCAGCATGTCCGGTTCCCATACGTGACGGTACTGGTATTCATGGATGTAGGTCTTGCGGAACAGCAGTTGCAGGACGGTGTTGCTCTCGTCCTCGTCCATGTCCTTGATGTAGAGGGTGAACTGCGGATTGACGAACAGCACCTTCTTGCCGGTGACGGGGTGGACGCGGACGATCGGATGGGTCGCAGGCGGGTACATGTCCTCATATTTGCGGATGCGTTCGATCCCTTCACGGGTTTTCGGAAACAGTGTCTTGAACGGCTTGAAATCGTGGACCGCTTCCAGCCCCGACAGAAACTGCTGCCACTTGTCCGACAGCCCTTCATAGACCGCATTCATATTGCAGAACGCCGTATTGCCGCCGACTTCGGGGACGATCTTCGATGTCAGCACGGTTCCCATCGGCGGGCAGTCACGCCAGGTCTCGTCGCTGTGCCAGATATCGGTCGGGGGCGGCGGGTTGCCTTCCTTCTGGTCGTAGATGATCAGGTCGGGTTCTTCTTCGGTGCTGCTGGAGAAGGGATGCACTGTGAGATTGCCGAAATAGCGGCCGAAACGTTTCTGGTCCTCGGGGCCGATTTTATGATCTGGAAAGACCAGCACGCCGTGTTCGGCATGGGCCTGCCTGATGGCTTCGACGACCGGCGCATCGAGAGGTTTGGTCAGATCGATATCGGTGATCTCGACGCCGCAGAACGTCCCGACCTGTTTCATAGTGAGATGGTATTCGGTGTTAGCACCGACGGTATGGGCTGGGGCGGGTTCGGCCATCTCAATTTCCTCCCTGTTTGGCTGCAGCGTCGCGCAGTGCCGACAGAGTAGCACGGGGCGATATCTGGTCCTGCTCGATTTTCAGTTCGATCAGGGCGGGGCCGCCGCCTGCCTGCGCTTTCTCGAAGGCGGCCGCGAAATCTTCCGTATTTTCGACGGTATCCCCGTGTAGCCCGTAGGACCGCGCAAGCGCGGCAAAATCCGGATTGATGAGATCGGTACCGATCACCCGGCCCGGATAGAACCGTTCCTGATGCATGCGAATGGTGCCGTAAGTCCCGTTATTCACGACGATGAAAATAATGGGCAGGTCGTACTGGCGCGCCGTGGCGATCTCCTGTCCGCACATCAGGAAACAGCCGTCGCCGTTGAAGGACACAACCGCCCGGTCGGGGCAGACGATCTTGGCCGCCACCGCCGCCGGGACGCCGTACCCCATGGCGCCGCTCTGCGGGGCGAGCTGGGTTGCAAAACGGCGGTAGGGGTAGAAGCGATGAACCCAGTTCGTGTAGTTGCCGGCGCCGTTGGCGATGATCGCATCCTCGGGCAGCGTCTCCGCCAGCCATTTGACGATGGCGCCCATATCGACGCCGCCTTTCATCGCCGGCAACTCGACATTTTCCAGGTGATCGGCGTTGGCGGAGCGCGTCCAGTCGCTCCAGCCCGGTGTTTTCGCCGGTTTCAGGGTGCCGACAGCTGATGCAAAATTGACCATGCCGGAATGGATGGCGAGCGTCGGTTCGTAGACCCGGGCCAGCTCGTCCTGCCCCGCCGCGATATGGACGAATTTCTGATTCAGGCAGGGTATCGGGAAACGCTGGTAGCCGTCGGTGATGATCTCGGTCATCTGCGCGCCGACGACGATCAGCAGGTCGGTTTCCTGAAGCCGGCGACCCAGCGCCGGATTGACGCCGAGCCCGATATCGCCGGCATAGTTCGGAAGCGTGTTGTCGAACAGGTCCTGTCGTCGAAATGCTGCGCCGACCGGCAGATCGAAGGCCTCCACGAATTTACGGAAATCCTTACACGCGCTTTCGGTCCAGCCGCTGCCCCCCAGAATAACGAACGGACGTTCCGCCTCTTCGAGCATCGATGCCAGCCGGTCGATATCGGCGGGCGGCGGTGCGGCCTGTATTTCGGTATAGCGCACAGCATCGTTTGCGGCGGCCTGTTCCTTCTGCATGTCTTCCGGCAGGGCCAGCACGACAGGGCCGGGACGGCCTGACGTCGCGACATGAAAGGCGCGGCTGACCATTTCGGGGACCCGGGCCGGATCGTCGATCTGCGCCACCCATTTGGAGAGCGGCGCGTACATTTCCCGGAAATCGACTTCCTGGAATGCTTCGCGTTCCATCATCGCGCGCCCGACCTGTCCAAGAAGCAGGATCACGGGTGTCGAATCCTGATGCGCTGTGTGTATGCCGAGGCTGGCGTTCGCCGCGCCAGGCCCACGGGTTGCGAACACGATGCCGGGACGCCCGGTAAGCTTGCCGTACGCGTCCGCCATGTTGGCCGCGCCGCCTTCCTGCCGGCAGATGACCAGCTTGATTTCGTCGCGCGCGTCGTAGAGCGCATCCAGCGTTGCCAGATAGCTCTCTCCCGGTACGCAGAAGACGGTGTCCGCACCGTGAATGCGGAGCTGGTCGACCAGAATCTGGCCGCCGGTGCGGAGATTGGCTACGGCATTCATATTTCGATGATCCTGTCGATAAATACGGTGTATTTCTGGAGTTTGGGTTTATCCGCGTCTTCGGGCTTCACATAGCTCAGCGAGCTCTTGCCAAGCAGCGAGCGGGGCAAAATCATGACGCGGGAGAAATGTCCCACTCGGTCTTCCGGCGCCCAGGCGAGAACGGGGGAGAGGCCGGCCTCGAACCAGGCCTCGCCCGGCGCGATTTCCGTCCGGTGCCCTTCGGTTTCCACCACGAAGCCGCCGTTCAGCAGGCATCGAATGCCGCCGCCCTGATGGGTGTGGGTATAGGCGATGCCGCCCGGCGGCAAATCGACTCGGTCGCAGCGCATCAGGTATCCGTCGCCGGGCTCCAGGTCGAGAGTCGCGTCCAGAAGTAGGGTGGAGGAGACATGTTCGCCGGAGATTTCTCCCGGTTCCGCCCTGTCGGAAGCAACCAGTTCGTAGCGCAGCACGCGTGCGCCATCCGTCCCGCCCGTCATGGTGAACTCGCGGTCGCTGTACCAGGCGCCGTTCTCGGACAGGGTTGCATAGGCATAGTAGGAGGCAATGGTTGCCAGACCTTCCTGCGCGTACAGGACACGGTTGCGCGGAGGTAGCGGCTCGCCGGGAGCGGCCTTCGCGCCGAGTCGATCCTCATAGAGGCGTAGCGTATAGGCGGCCATCAGTCTTCCTTCAGTTCCTGAGGCGACCAGGCGGCGGGCAGTAGCGTCTTGTTTTCTTGATGCCGGATCAGGGGCAGGATTTTCTGCAGGAACGCCTTCCATTCAGGGCTGGCGTGAAGCGCCGCGCGCCGCTTATCCCGGTCTTCGTAGGATTTGTAACCCCAGACATGGACGATCTGGTTCTGGGGGCCGAAATCCGTGTAGTACCAGCCGAGCAGATTGCCGAGGATGGGCGCCTGGATGGCCAACCCTTCCTCTTCATAAAGCTTCATATATTCCGGTACCTTACCGGGAAACAGCGTGTAGGTTCGTTGCTCAACGATCATGCGTGTAGATCCTGTCAAAGTACTCCTGCATCACATCACAGGGGACGCATCCCGGCAAGCCGGGCTCTTGGGGTCGGATAGCGGGGCGTGATAGCATCCGCTAACCGAAATCGATCCGCTTGAACGGAAGGAGACCGACATGACCATTACCTGCCTTCATCACATTAACATCCAGACCGACAGGCTGGAGGAAACCCGCGATTTCTACGAACGGATTCTCGGGCTTTATGTCGGGGCCCGGCCCAATTTCGGGTCGCCGGGTTACTGGCTGTTCGCGCAGGGAAGCGATCATCCCATCGTTCACTTGTCCGAACGCAGGAAGGACGACGAAGGACCGGACCAGATGGTCGATGCCGGAAACCGGCTGGATCATGTCGCGTTCTTCGGGCGCGATCTCGAGGCGACGCTCAAACTGCTGAAGAAGGAGAAGGTTGCCTACGATCTGCGGCCGGGGCGGCTCTATCTTGGCGGCAAGATGGCGCAGGTCTTCGTTAAGGACCCCAACGGTATCAATGTCGAGATGGGGTTCTTCCCCGAAACCGACGCCATGTTCGCCGAGTCGATGGCCGAGTACCAGAAACTCAAGCGGAAGGGCGACCGCAAGCTCCAGACCAGGGCGAAACCCGCCCGGAAAACGAGCAGATCGCGCGAGAAAGTATCTGCGTAAGATTGAACCCGGGCGCCCCTCCGTTCCGGAAGGACGCCCGGATTCGGTCAGACCGCTGCGGGGCTTTTTTGGCGTTTGAGCCCGAAGAAGCCCAACAGTCCGGTTAGCAGAGCCGCCAGCGGCGCAGGTTCCGGGATAGCGTGAATACGCAGGGCGTCACGTCCGCCATCGACTGACACGATCGTCGTTTCCCAGTGAAGACCTAAGCCGAGTGCGGCGTCGCTAAAATCGAACACCAGTGTGTTGATGTCGCCAACAATGTCATCGGCGACGACGATGTCGAAGCTATCGCCCAGACCGGCGACGAATCCACCGAAGAAATCGATATCGAAAATGGCGCCGGCAGCGAGGGAGGCAATGCCCTCTATGCTGCCGGTCCCGGGGGCGTCCGTGACATCGATCCGGTCGTAATTCACGCCGCCGATCAGACCGCCGAGCTCCACGAGCGTGGTCGAATCCACGCCGAGATCGAGATTGCCGACGACCGACAGAAGACCCGGGGAGCTTCCGGCGCTGATCTGGCCGCCGCTGTTAACCGCGACGTTCGCCTCCACGGTTCCGTTGATAGAGATATCGGCGCCGATATCGACGATGACGTCTTCGATATTGATCATCGTCCCGCCGGCGATGTTGCCGGCAACATTCCTGAACGTAACGCTATCCGTGCCGCTGCCGCCGTTTATGGTCGTCACGCCGGAAAAATCCCCGCCGTCGAAAATTACGTCGTCGGTGCCGCCGTTAAGGTTGAATGAGCCGGCGACGCTGGCGCCGGTATTGACAGTGGTGGTTGAGTTTCCGTCGTTATTCAGTATGGCGCTGCCGGTTCCGCTGTTTCCGCAAAACGGTGGGTGGTTCCAAGCCCTCTATCATTCCGCTATCATGGTATGTCGAATTCTGGAGATTTAATAAAAAATGAAAAATCAATTCGTTAGAGTCTTTTCTTCATCTGAAACACTGGAAAAGGCCAATCAGCTTGCCTGGAAAATCGCGGAAGTTGCTGCTGACCCGGCTCCGATCGATGAAGCCGTCGCCGACATGGCGATCAACAGAATTATCGATAATGCATCGGTGGCGATTGCTGCGATAAACCGCGCCCCGCCGGCGGCGGCCCGGGCGCAGGCTCTCGGGCATCCTCGACAAGGCGGGGCCTGTGTATTCGGCTTGCCGGTCGATTTACGGGTGGATGCGGAATGGGCAGCCTGGGCAAACGGTACGGCGATACGCGAACTCGACTATCACGATACGTTTCTGGCCGCCGATTACGCCCATCCCGGCGACAATATCCCGCCGGTGCTGGCGGTCGCCCAGCAGATGGGCAAGGACGGGAAGGCCCTGCTGGCCGGGATCGTTACGGGATACGAGATCCAGATCGACCTGGTGAGGGCGATCTGCCTGCACGAACACAAGATCGACCATATCGCCCATCTGGGGCCTTCGGCGGCGGCGGGGATCGGAACCCTGCTGGGATTGCCGACGGAAACGATCTATCAGTCGGTCCAGCAGGCGCTCCATGTCACGACCACTACGCGCCAGTCCCGCAAGGGAGAGATTTCCAGCTGGAAGGCGTTCGCGCCGGCGTTCGCCGGCAAGATGGCAATCGAGGCCGTCGACCGCTGTATGCGGGGGGAAGGGGCTCCTTCTCCGATCTATGAAGGAGAAGACGGGGTTATCGCATGGATGCTGGGCGGACCTGAGGCGGAATATAGCGTCCCCCTGCCGGAATCGGGCGAACCGAAACGGGCGATTCTCGATTCGTTCACCAAGGAGCATTCGGCCGAGTATCAGAGCCAGGCGCTGATCGATCTGGCCTTCCGCATGCGAGAAAACATCGGCGATTTGAGCGCAATCGAAAAGATCGTCATCCACACCAGCCACCATACGCATTACGTCATCGGCACTGGCGCGGGCGATCCGCAGAAGATGGATCCGAACGCAAGCCGGGAAACGCTGGATCACTCGATCATGTATATCTTCGCCGTCGCCCTGCAGGATGGCGAATGGCATCACGTGCGCTCCTACGCGCCTGAGCGCGCGAACCGGCAAGATACGGTTCGCCTGTGGCACAGTATCTCGACGGTGGAAGATCCCGACTGGACCGCGCGGTATCATGAACCCGACCCGGACAGGCGGGCATTCGGCGGCCGGGTCGAGATCACAATGGCGGACGGCACCGTCATTTCAGACGAGCTGGCGGTTGCGAACGCCCATAGCAGAGGCGCGCGCCCCTTTGCGCGGGCCGATTACGTACGGAAATTCGAAATGCTGACGGACGGGCAGGTATCGGCTTCCGAATGCAACCGGTTCCTCGATCTGGTACAGAATTTGCCGAAATTGAGCGTGGATCAGGTCTGCGAACTGAGCGTGGTTCTGGATAATGCGGCGCTGATCAACGCCGAACGGGACAGCAAAGGGATTTTCTGATGCTTTTCACTGAGAAATCCGCAGCGCAGAAGAGGGCCGATTTCAGGAAGGCACTGGGCGAAAAAGGCATTCTGAAATTTCCGGGCGCCTTTTCGCCGCTGGTGGCGCTCGAAATCCAGCGTCACGGTTTCGACGGTGTCTACATTTCCGGTGCTGCGCTTGCCGCTGACCTGGGGTTGCCGGATATCGGGCTGACCACCCTGTCGGAGGTTACCCAGCGCGGTCGTCAGATCGCCCGCGTGACGGAACTGCCGGCCATCATCGACATCGATACCGGGTTCGGCGAGCCGATGAGCGCGGCCCGCACGGTTCAGGAACTCGAGGAACTCGGCCTTGCCGGCTGTCATCTCGAAGACCAGGAGAACCCCAAGCGTTGCGGTCATCTCGACAACAAGGCGGTCTTGCCGCTCGATGAGATGGTGCGCAAGATCCGGGCGGCTGCAGACGCCAAGCGCGATCCCAACTTCCTGCTGATGGCGCGGACCGATGCCCGGGCCTCCGAAGGCATGGCGGCGGCCATCGACCGGGCCAAGGCCTATGTCGATGCCGGGGCCGACGCGATCTTTCCCGAGGCGATGCAGGGCGCGGCGGAGTTCGAGGAATTTCGCAAGGCGGTGGATGTACCGATGCTGGCGAACATGACCGAATTCGGGAAATCGCCATTGCTATCCGCTGGCGAGCTGGAATCGATCGGCTACGATATCGTGATCTATCCGGTGACGACGCTTCGCGTTGCTATGGGTGCGATCGGCCGCGGGCTCGGCGAGATAGCGCAGACCGGCACCCAGTCGGGGCTGGTCCAGGAAATGCAGACCCGCGCCGACCTGTATGAGCTGATCCGTTACGAGGATTACAACCGGTTCGATCAGTCGGTATTCAATTTCCGGGTCTGAAACATCGGGAGGGATTTAGGGATGGCACGCAAACCGAATATCCAGAAGGGGCTGGATGGCGTCCTAGTCGATGAGACCTCCGTTTCGCGGGTGGTGCCGGAGACCAACTCGCTGACCTATCGGGGCTACGCGGTGCAGGATCTTTGCGAGCATTGCTGTTTCGAGGAAGTCGCTTACCTGCTCTGGAACGGCGAATTGCCCACGCGATCCCAGTTGAGGACATTCCGGAAAAACGAACGGGCGCGGCGCGAACTGTCGCGCAGCCAAATAGCCGTGATCCGCGAGTATCCCAAACGGTCGCATCCGATGGATACGATCCGTACCTCCGTGAGTTATCTGGGTGCGACCGACACGGCCTGGGGAGGCGAAGACCCTGAAAACGACCGGCGTCGAGCGCTGGACCTGCTGGCCAGGATTCCGACCATGATCGCGACCGATTACCGGTTCCGGAAGGGAAAGCGTCGGATTGCTCCGCGCGACGATCTCAGCATCTCGGAGAATTTCCTTCGCATGTGTTTTGGCGAAGTGCCGCCGAAGGAGGTCGTAAAAGCGTTCGATATATCGTTGATCCTGTATGCCGAGCACAGCTTTAACGCCTCGACTTTCGCCAGCCGCGTCGTGACATCGACGATGTCGGACATGTACAGTGCGGTAACCGCCGGTATCGGCGCCCTGAAAGGGCCGCTACATGGCGGTGCGAACGAGGCGGTCATGCATATGCTGCTGGAAATCGGTCGCGCCGACAGGGCCGAAGCCTGGCTGCGAAAGGCATTCGCCGACAAACGCGTGGTCATGGGGTTCGGTCACCGGGTCTACAAGTGGGGCGACTCGCGTGTTCCCACGATGCACAAATGCCTGGAAGACCTGTCTGCCTGGCGCAAGGATTCCCGCTGGCTCGAGATCGAAGCCGTTCTCCAGAAGATCATGCTGGAGGAAAAAAATATTCATCCCAATCTCGATTACCCGGCCGGACCGGCCTACTACCTGATGGGTTTCGATATTGACATGTATACGCCGATCTTTGTCATGAGCCGCATAACCGGCTGGACGGCGCACATCATGGAGCAGGACGCGAACAATCGTCTGATTCGACCGCTCTCGGCCTATACCGGCGTCGAACAGCGAAAGGTGCCGCCGATTGCCAAGCGTTAAAGGGTTGCTTTCGGGGGCGTCGTCGGACCGTCTCCCGGATCAGAGCAGCAGTTTTCTGTTTACCGGCGTTTCCGGCAACCTGCTGCTGCGCCCCTGGTTCGATCGGGTTGCGCTTAATCTGGTGGTCGACTGGTATCTGCGGCTATCGACAGGGTGGGCGACCGCCGTCGGCTCGGGCGGGGCTTACGATAAGTTCCGCGATGAGATCGGACCGGTCGTCGACCGAATATCGAATATTCGTAGCCGCCTGGTCGCCATACACGACCTTAAGCGTCTCGAGATAGATGCATCGAACGCCTGGGAAGAAGCGTTTTTCGGGCCTGACGAACTTGCGCCGTCTACGCTGCTGGAAAAGGAATTCAGCCGGCTCGATGCAACCAACCGGCTGATGTCGATGCGACGGCTGTTTCTGTCAATCCGCCGTGACCTGCCCGCGGCGCGCTGGCAGGTAGTTTCTCCGGAAGAGACTTATCTGAAGCATATGGAGCGCCTTTCGGACCCCGAAGCGGCCTTCGCCGTGCCGGATCGAATGGATGTCACCGAATCGCATTCGGTTCCGGGGCCGCGGGGTGAAGAACGGTGGATCCGGATGAGGTCACCTAAAACCCAGGCCGGAGACTGGGCCTGGGCGCGGGTTCAGACTCCGCGCGACGGCAAGGTGAGGGGTGTCCTGATCCTGTTGCATGGGATTTTCATGGAACCCGAGATGTGGCGGGCGCTTGCAGCGCCGGCAGCTTCCCTGATCGACCACGGGATCTGTCTGATCACGCCGGAGGCGCCATGGCACGGTAGACGGTGCCCGGCAGGAGAATATGGCGGCGAGCGCATTCTGGCCCGTGGGCCGCTTGGTTTTCTCGATGCCTTCGATGCCGCGGTCGCGGAGACAGCACTCTGGACCCGGTGGGCTCGGGAACGGTTTGCAGCACCGGTAGCCGTCGGAGGGGTCAGTCTCGGCGCCTTGACGGCCCAGCTGGTTCTTTCGGCTTCGCGGAGTTGGCCCGATGATGCAAGGCCGGACAGCGGAATCTTTGTCACGACGACCCGCGATATTGTCGCGACGGCATTCGACGGGTCGCTATCGGCGGAGTCCGGGCTTCGAGAGCGGATGAAGGAGGTCGGCTGGAACAGGGCCGAACTGACGAAGTTTGCGCCGTTACTACAGCCTCTCGGCGGGCCGGGAGTTGAAAAGGACCGGGTCGTCATGGTCCTCGGCAGCGTCGATACCGTGACGCCGTTCGAGGGAGGACGCATGCTGGCCGATCAATGGCAGGTACCGTCGGCGAATCTGTTTATTAACCGACAGGGGCATTTCTCCGCGTCGCTGGGACTTTGCCGTGATCCGGAGCCCCTGAACCGGCTCAGAGAGATCCTGCTGTCTAGCGGCTGACCTGCGGCGTCGAAGGGGTTTTCTTTTCCATCGCTTCCCGGCGGACGATATAGGCGCAGGAAGCCAGGATGATCGCACCGCCGGTGAATGCCAACGCGTCCGGAACCTCGCTGAAGAAGATATAGCCGGCGATTCCGGCGAGAATGATGCGCATGAAGTCCAGAGGCGCAATGATCGTCATCTCACCGCTGCCGTACGCCCGGGTAAGGCAGTACTGTCCTGCTGAGCCAAAGAACCCCAGGAGAACCAGCCAGGCCCATTCTGTCGGGTTTGGCATTTCCATTACCCACAGCGCGGGGATACCGAGAATCAGCGTTCCGTACATCAGGAAATAGAACACGATCTTCTGGGCCTGCTCGGTCCGGGTCAGGTCCTTCATGGTGGCAAGGGCACAGGCTGCCAGGATGGCACCCAGAATGGCGATAAGGGCAGCCAGATCGATCCCTGCCTGCGGCTTTACCACCAGAAGGACGCCGGCGAAACCGGCCAGGGTCGCTATGGTGCGGCGCAGTCGCACCCTTTCGCCGAGAAACAGCGCCGCAATGATGATCGACCAGAGCGGGATGGTGAAAGTCAGCACCGTGGCATCTGCGAGCAGCATATGGTGTACGGCGTAGATGGCGCAGTACAGCGAGGTGGCGCCGAAAAACGCCCGCCAGAACAGTGCCCAATGGCGTTCCGATTTGAGGAC
>Ga0181593_10001868_pt1 | contig 19240 bp, 17 predicted proteins | sample 071ome_19_FD_133756 | JGI IMG/M metagenome (GOLD analysis project Ga0181593, IMG submission 133756) | Coastal salt marsh microbial communities from the Groves Creek Marsh, Skidaway Island, Georgia - 071413AT metaG (megahit assembly) | ecosystem: Environmental > Aquatic > Marine > Intertidal...
CAGCGCCAGTTCAGCCCCGAGATCCGCAACCGCATCGACGACATCATCCAGTTCGCGTCGCTCGAGGGCGACACGGTGCGCCATGTGTTCGACAAGTTCCTGATCGAGCTCGAAGGGCTGCTCGAGGCCAAGGGCGTGACCCTCGAAGTGACGCCGGCCGCACGCGAGTGGCTGGCCGAGCACGGCTACGATCGCAAGATGGGCGCGCGGCCGATGGGCCGGGTGATCCAGGAGCGCATCAAGCGTCCGCTGGCCGACGAGCTGCTGTTCGGTCGCCTCGCCACCGGCGGCGAGGTGGAGGTGGACGCGGTCGAGGAGGGGCTGCGCTTCTCGATCAACGGGGCGCCGGCCGAGGCGCTCGGGTTCGACAGCGCTCCGGCCTGAGCGGCGCGCGGGGCACCCAGGACTCTGAGCCAGAAACGCGTTCGCTACGGGCGGTTCGCGCGCAAGGCGGAACGGGCGCGGCGAACTGGCATCTCAGATGGGCAGGCGGGGATCGAGCAGCGTCCAGCGCAGCGATCGGGCCGCGCGGCAGGTTCTTTATCGAGCACTCAGCGGTTGCGGTAGACGATGCGACCCTTGCTGAGGTCGTAGGGCGTCAGTTCGACCTTGACCGTGTCGCCGCGCAGGATACGGATGTAGTGCTTGCGCATCTTGCCGGAGATGTGCGCGGTCACCACGTGATCGTTCTCCAGTTTCACGCGGAACATGGTGTTGGGCAGGGTCTCGACGACCGTGCCTTCCATTTCGATGTGGTCTTCTTTCGCCATCAAGTTTCCATCAGGCTCGGGCGCGGGGCGCCGCGGAAGCCCGCTATTATGGCCATAATGGCCGGTAAGGCAAGGGCGCCGGTCGTCTCAGGGGGGTGTCATCCCGGGGCCGGATCGCCGTGCTCGAGGCGGCGCCAGTGGCCGGAGTCGTACCACTCGAGCGGGCGGTAGCCGAGCTTGTAGGCCATCTTCTCGCAGGCGCCGATCCAGTAGCCGAGATAGACCCAGGCGTATCCCGCCTCGTGCGCCCGCTGCATCTGCTGCAGCACCGCGTAGTTGCCCAGTCCGCGTCGCGCCTCGGTGGGGTCGCTCATGGTGTAGACCGCCGACAGCGCGTCGGCGAGGCGGTCGACGATCGCGACCGCGACCAGCCGCTCGCCGTCGAACCAGCTCCACGCCTCGGTGTCGCACCAGCTGCTGTCGAAGCAGGCGAGGTAGTGGTCCGGATCCGGGTCATCCATCGAGCTGCCCGGGTGGCGCCAGGCCATGTAGCGAAGGTAGAGATCGAACTGGGCCGCGTCGAAGCCGAACGGCGTGCATTCCAGGCGCAGGTCGCGGTTGTTCGCCAGGCAGCGACGCTGGCTGCGGTTCGGGTGGAAGTCGGCAACCGGCACCCGCACCGGCACGCACGCCGAGCAGCCCGGGCAGCGCGGCCTGTAGAGGTGGTGGCCGCTGCGACGGAAGCCGTAGTGCGCGAGCCGCGCATAGAGCGGCATGCTCGGGCGTCGCGCCGGGTCGAGGAACAGCGTCACGGCATCGCGGCCGTCGAGGTAGCCGCAGGTGTGCGGTGGGCTGACGTAGAACGCCGGGGCGTCGTCGGGGGCGCTCACGCGGGAGCCTCGCCCGGTTCCGGCCGCGTGTGCCAGGCGCTTGGCCCGGCGTCGGCCAGGCGGTCGAGCAGCGTAAGGAAATGGCTGCGTGGCACCCGTTCCGCGCCCATGCGCAGCAGGTGTCCAGAGACCACCTGGCAGTCGAGCAGACCGAAACCGAGATGGCGCAGGCGCGCGCAGAGGTGCGCCAGCGCCACCTTCGATGCATCGCGCTCGCGGCTGAACATCGACTCGCCGAAGAAGACCTGACCGAGAGCGATGCCGTAGAGCCCGCCAACCAGCGTTCCGTCGCGCCATACCTCGATGCTGTGGGCGTGGCCGAGGGCGTGCAGCCGCGCGTAGGCGGCCTGCATCTGTGGGGTGATCCAGGTGCCGCGCGATTCGGGACGCGGTGCCGCGCACGCCTCGACCACGCGCGCGAAGCAGGTGTCGTAGCTGATCCCGAAGCGCCCCTGGCGCAGCGTCCTCGTGAGACGTCGGCTGACGTGCAGCCGCTCCGGGTAGAGCACCGCGCGTGGGTCGGGCGACCACCAGAGGATCGGCTCGCCCGGGCCGAACCACGGGAAGATGCCATGGCGGTAGGCGCGCAGCAGGCGCCGCGGCTCGAGATCGCCACCGGCCGCGAGCAGCCCGTCGGGATCGCGCAGCGCGGTGGCCACGGAGGGGAACGGCGCCTCGGGGTCGTCGTGTGGCAACCAGGGGATGGGCATGTCGGGAGCCGGGCAGCGCCCGGCGCAGACGGTCACGCGTGGTCGCGCGCGACGAGGTCGATGGCCAGCCTGACGAAATCGGCCTCGGTGACGATGCCGGTGAGGTAGCCCTCGCGCAGCACCGGGAGGCAGCCGAACTTGTGATCGAGCAGCAGTTCGGCGGCCATCGTCAGCGCGGTCTCCTCGTCGACGGCAACGACCTCGCGGTTCATCACCTCGCCGACGGTTCGCGCCGATTCGAGCGTGTCGAGCATGTCGCGGTCGATGCCCTCGATCGGCGACACCGTCGCGGCGAGCAGGTCGCGCTGGGTCAGCAGACCGATGAAGCGGTTCTCGCCGTCGACCACCGGCAGGTGGCGAATGCGATGGGCGAGCATCAGCTCGCGGGCATGCACGAGGGTGTCGTGCTCGTTGACGGTGTGCAACGAGCTTGTCATCAGCTCCTTGACCTGCATCCTGCGTCTCCTTCGGGGCGGCCTGGCGAGCCCGGCGTCACCGGGTGGGTAAGAAATTCTCCGTGAGCTCAGGCATGCGCGCAACCACCCGGCGGTCGAACCGCACCTCCTTGGGGCGAGATGGTCAAACCACGTATAGTGAACGCGGGTCCAGTCCAACCTTGCATGTGTATCCGATGAGAGCCTCGATCGGCTGTTGCCTCGCGCTGGTCTGCGTCCTGGTGAGCGTGCCGCTGTCAGCACAGATTTGCGAGCCGGGGGTCGCGCCGACGGTGCCGACCGTCCGCTTCACGTTGCACCCGGACGGAGCCGCGACCGACACCCTCACCGGCCTCACCTGGAAGCGCTGCGCCCAGGGTCAGCTGTGGGACGGCACCACCTGCACCGAGGGGCGTGCCTGGTACATGATGAACTCCTGGGACGACGCCATGCGCGGCCTGCAGCGTCGCCCGGTGAAGTTTGCAGGCCACGACGACTGGCGATTGCCGACCCTCGATGAACTGCGCACCCTGGTCGACCTGACCTGCCGCGATCCGGCGACCAATGTCGAGGTCTTTCCGAACACCCCGTCGTGGAATTTCTGGACCGCCGAGCCCTCGGACTGGAACGAGGCCTACGCCTGGCGCATCGACTTCGCCAGCGGACGCGAGAACGCCGACCTCAAGCTCACCTCGTCGTTCCACATCCGCCTGGTCCGTGGCACCTTCAGGCCGCCGGTCGAGGAGCCGCGCCTGGAGTTCGTCGAGGTGATCCCCGAGCCGCAACAGGCCGACGGCATCCACGACGTCGCGAGCGAGGCGCTGGCCACGCTGCAGGACCCGCAGGAAGCGCTGCAGGGCTTCCCGCGCAGCAGCGCGGGTTCGATCGACTGGGTGCGGGCGCTGCAGGCCGGGATCGTCTCGCCACGCACCACCGTCGAGGAGGGCGGTGGGCCGATGGCCGAGCTCGACTTCACCATCGTCATGGCCGAAACCCGCGAGATGCCCTACGTGCGCTTCCCGCACAAGGCGCACACCCAGTGGCTCGATTGCAGCAACTGCCACCCGGCGATCTTCGTGCCGCAGGCCGGGGCGAACCCGATCAACATGGGCGCGATCCTGCAGGGCGAGTACTGCGGCCGCTGCCACGGCCGCGTCGCCTTCTCGATCTACGAGTGCGAGCGCTGCCACAACGTCATGCATCGCGACTCGCCGGAGCGCTGGTGGTGAGCGTGCGCCGCATGCTGCATGCCGGCCTGCTCGTTCTCGCGGTGCTGGTCGCGACGCCGCTCGTCGCCGATCCGGCGCCACAGCGTGGCATGTTCCTGCTCGCCGCGCCGAAGGTGCAGCACCCGATGTGGCGCGAGACGGTGATCCTGCTGCTCGAGCACGGCCCCGGCGGCACGCTCGGGGTGATCGTCAACCGCCCACTCGACGTTCCACCCGAGGAGTTCCTGCCCGAGGTGCCGGGCATCCGCGAGCGTGAACTGCGCCTCTACCAGGGCGGGCCCGTGCAGCGCGAGGGGCTGATCTGGCTGTTGCGCTCCCCGACCCTGCCGCAGGCCGCGCGCGAGGTCGTCGACGGGGTGGGCTACGGCAACGATCCCGCGCTGATCGCCGAGCGGTTGATCGGTGGCGGTGGCGATCGCGAGTTGCGCCTGATCCTCGGACACGCCGGTTGGGCGCCTGGCCAGCTCGCGGGCGAGATCGAGCGCGGTGACTGGCGGGTGGTGCCGGCCGATGCCAGCAGCGTTTTCGCTATCGACAGCAAGAGCCAGTGGCAGAAACTGATGGGTCGCGCAGGCCAGCTCTGGGTGGCGCGGCCGGGGGCGGCGCTCAGCCGGGGCTGATCGCGATTGGCGCCCTGAGCTGCGCGGCCAGGCGACGCCCCGGCGCGTGCAGGTTGCGCGGTGCCGGATCGACCCGGAAGGTCAGAAGACCACCGCTCTTCGCGATCGAGAGGCGGGGCAGGTCGGCACCCTCGGGGGCGAGCGCGTCGAGCAGCTGCAACAGGCGGACGGCCAGTTCCACGGCGGGCCGCACCTCGTCCGGACACTCCGGGCATTTCACCGCGCGTCGGCGCAGCGCCCCCAGCACCATGGCGCAGGCGTTGCGTTCGGACTCGACCCAGTCGATCGGCAGCGGCAGGCCGGCGAGTTGCTGCGTGACCCGCTTCCGCGAGGCGCGCTTGCGGGATGTTCCGGCGAGACCGTGCAGCAACGCGGCGGCGACGCCGATGCGCCGCACGAGCGCATCCTGCGTATCGAGCAGATCGAGCGCGGCTTCGAAGCGGTCGGCCAGCCAGGCCGCGCGTTGCGGATCGCTGCCATGGTGGCTTCCCCAGAGCGCCAACGCGGCGCGGTTGGCGGCCGTGACACGCTCCGCTGCGAGCAGCTCGTCGCGCCACGTCCTCCAGCGCGCCGCAGGCCCGGTCATCAGCCCGCGGTAGGTGGCGAGACGCGCGTCGCGCACCCCGTCGAGCCGTGCTCGCCACGCCGTACGGTCGGCGGGGTCGCCCAGCAGGTGCGCCGCCTGCAGTTCGTCCCACAACACGTCGAGATCATGCACGTCGCCGAGCGCTTCCTGCAGCAACGCCAGCTCTTCACCCCAGCGCGCGTGCTGGTCGGGAAGGAAGTTCTCGATCGCGTAGCGCAGGCGCTTGATGTCGACACGCAGCACATGCCAGGCGGTGCGGCTGCCGCCCTTGAGCGCGCGCCGGTGCTGCGCGTAGGCCGCGACGAGGCGGCGCATCGCCAGTTGCTCGAACAGCGGGTCGCCGGGCGGGTGATGCCTTGCGCTCTTGGCGAGCGGTCCGATCGAGGCCCGCCACGCCTTGCGGTCGAATTCCGCCAGCGCCGTGCGCGCGGTCGCGGTCAGCGCGACCTCGCGCTGGTTCAGGCGGTAACGCAGGTTGCGGCCTGCCGTGTCGTCGTCGGGTGCGAGACGGTCGAGCCAGATCACCAGCACGTGGGTGTCGCGCAGGCCGCCGAGCGCCTTGAACAGCACCCTGCTGGCCTTGAGCATGCCGCGCCACTCGGGTGTCGGATCGACCTCGCGTAGCGCGGAGGCGAGGGTGCGGCAGCGGCGCAGCGCCTTGCGCAGCTGGTGCACCGCACGCACGTCGGGTGATTCGACTGCGGTGCGGTGGCAGGCGAGAACCTGTTCCATCCAGTTCGCCAGGCCGGTACGGCGGGTGCGCTTGCGTGATTTCGCCAACTCTTGGAATACCTCGTCGCGCCCGCATTCCGGGGGCGTCGCGTAACCCTAGCATGCCGTCTCCAGTGTGGCCCGCGCCGGCAGCGCACAGTACACTTGGCGCTCCCCGGGCCCGACCCGGTCCCGCCGGCGACCCCGGCGCACCGGCATGGGCCCGTTCCTTTTTCAATGCAGCGCGCGTTCGCGGCGCAATCCAGGAGCTCGGCGACGATGGCGAACGTCAACAAGGTGGTGCTGGCCTACTCGGGTGGACTCGACACCTCGGTGATCCTCAAGTGGCTCGAGGACACCTACGGCTGCGAGGTGGTGACCTTCACCGCCGACATCGGCCAGGGCGAGGAGGTCGAGCCGGCGCGCGCCAAGGCCAAGGCGTACGGCATCAAGGAGATCTACATCGAGGACCTGCGCGAGGAGTTCGTGCGCGACTACGTCTACCCGATGTTCCGCGCCAACGCCCTCTACGAGGGGGAGTACCTGCTCGGCACGTCGATCGCCCGGCCGCTGATCGCCAAGCGGCTGGTCGAGATCGCCAACGCGACCGGCGCCGACGCGATCAGCCACGGTGCGACCGGCAAGGGCAACGACCAGGTGCGCTTCGAGCTCGGCGCCTACGCGATGCGCCCGGACATCCGCATCATCGCGCCGTGGCGCGAGTGGGACCTGCTGTCGAGAGAGAAATTGATGGCCTACGCCGAGAGCCATGGCATCCCCGTCGACTTCGCCAAGCAGGGCGAGAAGTCGCCCTATTCGATGGACGCCAACCTGCTGCACATCTCCTACGAGGGCGGCATCCTCGAGGATCCCTGGGCCGAGGCCGAGGAGTCGATGTGGCGCTGGACCGTCGCCCCCGAAGCGGCCCCGGATGCCCCGACCTACCTGGAGCTCGAGTACCGGAATGGCGACATCGTCGCGGTCGACGGGCAGGCGATGAGCCCGGCCGAGGTGCTGACGCTGCTCAATCGCGTGGCCGGCGAGAACGGCGTCGGTCGTGCCGACATCGTCGAGAACCGCTACGTCGGCATGAAGTCACGCGGCTGCTACGAGACGCCGGGCGGCACCGTGATGCTCAAGGCGCACCGCGCCATCGAATCGCTGACCCTCGACCGCGAGGTCGCCCACCTCAAGGACGAGCTGATGCCGCGCTACGCCGAGCTGGTCTACAACGGTTACTGGTGGAGCCCCGAGCGGGAGATGCTGCAGACCATGATCGACGCCTCGCAGGCCACCGTGAACGGCAGCGTGCGGCTCAAGCTCTACAAGGGCGGGGTTAGCGTGGTCGGTCGGCGCTCGGAGAGCGACAGCCTGTTCGACGAGTCGATCGCGACCTTCGAGGACGACGCCGGCGCCTACGACCAGAAGGATGCCGAGGGGTTCATCAAGCTCAACGCGCTGCGCATGCGCATCGCCGCGCAGCGACGCCGGCGCGGCTGAGCCGGTCAGGGCAGGGTGACAGGGACGGGCTGGACCCAATCGGCGGCGCGGTGCTCGGCGACCACGCTGGTGTAGATGCCGCCGCGGACGTTGAACTCCGCGGTCAGGCGCATGAAGCGTGGTGCGCATGCCGTGACCAGGTCGTCGAGGATGCGGTTGGTCACCGCCTCGTGGAACGCGCCCTGGTCGCGGAACGACCAGACGTAGAGCTTGAGCGCCTTGAGTTCGACGCACAGCCGGTCCGGGACGTACTCGAGGTGCAGCGTGGCGAAGTCGGGCTGGCCGGTCTTGGGGCACAGGCAGGTGAACTCGGGCACGCGGATGCGGATGGTGTAGTCGCGCTCCGGTTGCGGGTTGGGGAAGGTCTCGAGGTCCTGGTTGGGCTGGGTCGACATCGTGGCTGGCCGTGGATGCGGGGCGGTATACTCTACACCATTCGCGACCGCTCTTGTCAGGCGGTCAGTTGAGCTAATAAACGTATTAATTACATATAAATAGAATAGTAATCTAGAATCAGGATGAGATTAAAGAAGATCAAGCTGGCCGGGTTCAAGTCGTTCGTCGACCCGACCACGATCCAGATCCCCAGCAACCTGGTCGGCGTCGTCGGCCCGAACGGTTGCGGCAAGTCGAACATCATCGATGCGGTGCGCTGGGTCATGGGCGAGAGTTCCGCCAAGCACCTGCGCGGCGAGTCGATGGCCGACGTCATCTTCGACGGTTCGACCTCGCGCAAGCCGGTCGGCGTCGCGTCGATCGAGCTGACCTTCGACAACAGCGACGGGTCGCTCGGCGGCCAGTATGCGCAGTACGCCGAGATCGCCATCAAGCGCCAGGTGAGCCGCGACGGCGTTTCGACCTACTCGCTGAACGGTGCGCGTTGCCGTCGCCGCGACATCACCGACGTCTTCCTGGGTACAGGTCTCGGGCCGCGCAGCTACTCGATCATCGAGCAGGGCATGATCTCGCGCCTGATCGAGGCCAAGCCCGAGGAGCTGCGCGTCTACCTCGAGGAGGCGGCCGGCATCTCCAAGTACAAGGAGCGGCGCCGCGAGACCGAGAACCGCATCCGCCACACCGAGGAGAACCTCGAGCGCCTGAGCGACCTGCGCGAGGAGGTCGACCGCCAGCTGCAGCACGCCAAGCGCCAGGCGCGCACGGCCGAGCGCTACCAGGAACTCAAGAATGAGGAGCGCAAGGTGCATGCCGAGCTGCTTGCGCTGAACTCGCGCGCGCTCGGCGAACAGCTGCACAAGCTCGAGCAGAAGGCCGGTGGCGAGACCAACGCGCTCGAGCAGTCGATCGCCGACGTGCGCCGCGTCGAGGCCACGCTCGAGCAGCAGCGCGCCGCGCACGTGCACGCCGGCGACCAGCTCAACGAGATCCAGGGGCGCTTCTACGCCGTCGGCGCCGAGGTCAGCAAGGTCGAGCAGGCGATCCAGTACGCGCGCGACATCGAACAGCGCCAGGCGCGCGAGGCCGAGGAACTGGCCAGCTCGCGTGGCGAGCTGCAGCGTCACCTCGACCAGGACCGGGCACGTCTGGCCGAACTGGACCGGACGCTCGCCGAGGCGGAGCCGGAACTGGCCACGTCACGCGAGCGCGAGCAGGCGACCCACGCTGCGCGCAGCACCGCGGAACAGGCGATGCAGGCGTGGCAGGTGGAGTGGGAGAGCTTCAACGCGGCAGCGACCGAGCCGGCCCAGCAGGCCCAGGTCGAGCGCACGCGCACCGACCAGCTCGAGGAGCGTCGCCAGCGGTTGCGCCAGCGCCGCGATCGGCTCGACGAGGAGCTGGCACGCCTGGATCCCGAGCCGCTGGTCAACGAGGTCGCCCAGCTCGCCGCCGAGCGCGACGCGCGCCAGGCCGAGGTCGAGAAGCGCGAACAGGAGCACGCCGCCCTGCGCGAGCGCATCGAGACGCTGCGCAACGACAGCCTGGCGGTGCGCAGGGAGCTCGACGGGCTGCGTGACGAGCTGCAGCGCGCCCGGGGCCGCCAGGCCTCGCTCGAAGCGCTGCAGCAGGCGGCGCTGGGCAAGACCGACGCCGGCACCGTGACCTGGCTCGAGCACGCCGGGCTGGCCGATGCCCCACGCCTGGCAGAGGGGCTGCGCCCTGAACCGGGCTGGGAGAACGCGCTCGAGACCGTGCTCGGACCGTCGCTCGAGGCGGTCTGCGTCACCGACCTCGCGAACCATGCCGCGGCCGCGGCCGGGCTCGAGGGAGGGCACCTGTTCCTGGTCGACCCGGGCGTGGCCACGGCACCGCTGGGCGGATCGGCCGAGCTGCTGAGCAGCAAACTGATCGACGGGCCGGGCGTCGCGACGCTGCTCGCAGGCATCTACGCCGCCGAGGACCTGGAACGGGCGCTGGCTCTGCGCGGCGGCCTCGCGCCGCACGAGTCGGTGGTCACCCGTGACGGTCTCTGGCTCGGTCCCAACTGGCTGCGCGTGGCGCGCGAGGATGACGCCCATGGTGGCGTCCTGGCCCGCGAGCAGGAGCTGCGCGAGCTCGACGCGCGCGTCGTCGAACTCGGAGACCGGGTCGGCTCCACCGAGTCGCGCGATGCCACGCTGCGTGCCTCGTTGCGTGACGAGGAGCAGCAGCGCGAAGAGCTGCAGCAGGCGCTGCAGCAGGCCCATCGCGTGCTGTCCGAGACCAAGGCCCGGCTCGGCGAGCGCCAGGCGCGACAGGAACAGCTGCGCGCGCGTGAGGCCTCGATCCACACCGAGCGCGAGGAACTCGAGAGCGAGGACCGCCAGTGCGCGGAGGCGCTCGAGGATTCACGCACCAGTCTGCACCGCGCGCTCGAGGCGATGGAGGGGCTGGCCGAACGACGCGAGCGGCTCGAGAAGCAGCGCGACGTCCAGCGTGCCGCACTCGAACAAGCGCGGCGTGCTGCCCAGTCCGACCGCGACGCGGTGCATGCGCTGGCGCTGCGCATCGAGGCCCAGCGCACCGAGCGCCAGGCCACGGCCCAGGGGTTGCAGCGCCTCGAGGAACAGCTCGCCCGCCTCGGCACCCGCCACGCGGAGCTCGAGCAGGCACGCAATGCCAGCGGCGCGCCGCAACAAGAGCGTCGCCAGGAGCTCGAGCGGCTGCTCGCGCAGCGTCTCGAGGTCGAGGCCCAGCTCGGCAGCGTGCGACGCGAACTGGAGGGCATCGAGGCCGGCATCCGCCAGGCCGAGGAGCAGCGCCTGCACGCCGAGCAGGCGGTCGATTCGCGCCGCGAGAAGCTCGAGGCGACGCGCATGCGCTGCAACGAGTTGCGCGTGCGCGGCGAGACCGTCGGCGAGGAGATCGCCAAGTCCGGCTTCACGCGCGATGCGCTGCTCGACGGCCTGCCGGAAGACGCCACGCCCGAGGCCTGGCAGCAGCGGCTCGATCGCCTGACCACGAGCATCCAGCGGCTCGGCGCGATCAACCTGGCGGCGATCGACGAGCACCGCGAGCTGGCCGAGCGCATGCACCACCTCGACAGCCAGAACGCCGACATCACCGACGCGCTGGCCACGCTGCAGGAGGCGATCCGCAAGATCGACCGCGAGACCCGGCAGCGCTTCCGCGACACCTTCGAGAAGGTCAACAACCAGCTCGGTGCACTCTTCCCGCGCCTGTTTGGCGGCGGCCACGCCTACCTGCAGCTGACCGGCAACGACCTGCTCGATACCGGCGTGACGGTGATGGCGCGCCCGCCGGGCAAGCGCAACAGCACCATCCACCTGCTGTCGGGTGGCGAGAAGGCGCTGACCGCGGTGGCCCTGGTGTTCAGCATCTTCCAGCTCAGCCCGGCGCCGTTCTGTATGCTCGACGAGGTCGACGCACCGCTCGACGATGCCAACGTCGGGCGTTTCTGCGAGATGGTGGGCGAGATGGCGCAGAAGGTGCAGTTCGTGTTCATCACCCACAACAAGCTCACCATGGAACTCGCCGACCAGCTGCTCGGCGTGACCATGAACGAACCCGGCGTGTCACGCCTGGTGTCGGTCGACGTCGGCGAGGCGGTTCGCATGGCGGCCGGCTGAGCCGGCCGCGAGAACGAAAGGAGGGCGCGTGGACAAGGACCTGTTTCGCCTGATCCTGCTGGGACTCGGTGTCACGCTGGTCCTGGTGGTCTACTACTGGGACCGGCTGCGCAAGCTGTTCTCCCGGCGCTCGACGGCGGCCGCCACGCAGCCGCGTGCGACGCCAGACGTCGCCGAGGCTGGTGACGAGGGTCTCGACGAAGGGGAGTACGTCGGTACGCCCAGGCCCGTGTCCAGGCGCGAGCCGGTGATCGACGACGAGGCGCCCGACGTCCTGGCCAGCGAGCTCGAGGCGCTGATCCGCAGCGATGAGCCTGCCGATGTGCTGCTCGAGGAGCCGCCGCCACGCGAAGCCGCGCGCGACCAGCCGGCACCCGCCGAAACCCCAGCGGAACCCGCACCGGTGGTGCTGGCGGTCACGCTGGTCTCGGCGAGCGGCAGCATCAGCGGCATCCGCCTGCGCAGGGTGCTCACGGACCACGGCCTGGGGCTCGGCTCGCGGGGTCTGTTCGAGCGCATCGGCGAGGAGGGGCGGGCGCTCTACAGCGCCGCGAACCTGGTCGAGCCGGGGCTCTTCGATCCGCTCACGCTCGATGGCCTGACCACCCCGGGGCTGATGCTGTTCCAGGTGCTCGAGGGCCCTGGCGACCACCTCGAAACGTTCGAGGCGATGCTCGACGTTGGGCAACGTCTCGCCGAACGGCTCGATTGCACGCTCTGCGACACCCGGCGCACGCCGTTGAACGACACCACGCTTGCCGCGCTGCGCGACGAGGCGGCCCGCGCCGGGCAGTGATGGCGCAAGAGCGCATCGCCGCGGCACGGGACCGGGCTGCCGAACTGCGCCGCGAACTCGACGAGCACAACTACCGCTACTACGTCCTCGACGCGCCGAGCGTGCCGGACGCCGAGTACGACCGGCTGATGCGCGAGCTGGTCGAACTCGAGACGCGGCACCCGGAACTGGTGACCACGGAATCGCCAACCCAGCGGGTCGGCGCCGAGCCGCTCGCGGCGTTCACCGAGGTCGAGCACCTCGAGCCGATGCTGTCGCTCGGCAACGCCTTCGATGCTCAAGAAGTCCACGACTTCGACCGCCGCCTGCGCGAGCTTCTCGACGTCGCCGAGATCGACTACGTCACCGAGCCGAAGCTGGATGGACTGGCGGTGTCGCTCACCTACCACGACGGCCGGCTCACGGTCGCCGCGACCCGGGGCGACGGCCGGCGCGGCGAGGAGGTGACGCAGAACGTCCGCACCATCCGGGGGATTCCACTACGCCTGCGCGGTGACGTGCCGCCGCTGCTGGAGGTGCGTGGCGAGGTCTTCATGACCCGCTCCGGGTTCGTCGAGTACAACCGCCAGGCCGAGGCGCGCGGCGAAAAGCCGTTCGTCAACCCGCGCAACGCGGCGGCCGGCAGCCTGCGCCAGCTCGATCCGGCGGTCACCGCGCAGCGGCCACTCAACTTCTGTGCCTACGGCGTTGGCCGTGTCGACGCCGAACTCCCCGGGCGTCACTCCGAGGTGTTGCAGCGGCTGCGCGACTGGGGCCTGCCGAGCAGCGGCGAGGTCGAGGTCGTCTGCGGCAGCGACGGTTGCCTCGCCTACCATGCGGCGATGCTGGAGCGTCGCGATGCCCTCGATTTCGACATCGACGGCGTGGTCTACAAGGTCGACCGGCGCGACTGGCAGGCGGAGCTCGGCCAGGTGGCGCGCGCACCGCGCTGGGCCATCGCGCACAAGTTCCCGGCGCAGGAGGAGCTGACCCGGCTGCTCGACGTCGACTTCCAGGTCGGGCGCACCGGCGTGCTGACACCGGTCGCGCGCCTCGAACCGGTGTTCGTCGGCGGGGTGACGGTCACCAACGCCACGCTGCACAACATGGACGAGATCGCGCGCAAGGGCGTGCGCATCGGCGACACCGTCAGCGTACGCCGCGCCGGCGACGTGATCCCGGAAATCGTCGGGGTGGTCGCGGAACGCCGCGACGGCGGCGAACGGGCGGTCGAGCTGCCGCCCACCTGCCCGGTGTGCGGCTCGGCACTGGTACGCGACGAGGAGGCGAGCGCGGTGCGCTGCAGCGGCGGTCTCTACTGCCCGGCGCAGCGCAAGCAGGCGATCCGTCACTTCGCGTCGCGCCTGGCGATGGATGTCGAGGGGCTGGGCGACAAGCTGGTCGACCAGCTGGTCGACGCGGGCCTGGTGGCGAGCGTCGCCGACCTCTACCGTCTCGACGTCGAGGCGCTGGCCGGTCTCGAGCGCATGGGCGAAAAATCGGCGCAGAACCTCGTCGCGGCGCTGGAACGCAGCAAGGCCACCACGCTGCCGCGCTTCCTGTTCGCGCTCGGCATCCGCGAGGTCGGCGAGAGCACCGCGCGGGCGCTGGCCACCCAGTTCGGCGATCTCCCGGCGTTGCGCGAAGCCGATGTCGAGGCGTTGCAGCAGGTCCCGGACGTCGGCCCGGTGGTCGCGCAGCATGTCGCCGCGTTCTTCGCCGAGTCGCACAATCGCGAGGTGATCGAGGCGCTGCGTGCCCTCGGTGTCCACTGGCCGTCTCATGAACCGCGCCCGGCGGCCGATGCCGATGCCCCGCTGGCCGGGAGTTCGGTGGTGCTGACCGGCACCCTCGAGGCGATGCCACGCACCGAGGCCAAGGCGCGGCTGCAGGCGCTCGGTGCCAAGGTCGCCGGGAGCGTGTCGAAGAAAACCGCGTTCGTGATCGCAGGCAGTGAACCGGGTTCGAAACTGGCCAAGGCCACCGAGCTCGGCGTCGAAGTTCTCGACGAGGCCGGCTTCCTCGAGCGACTCGCGATCTGGGAGCGTGACTGACCCCGCCCTCGGGAAACTCCCGTTTCATGCATAATGCAAGGCAAGAGCCGGTATACGGCCTGGACGGGAGCGAGGTGATGGAGATGCTGAAGGACAGCTTCGGCCGGCGCGTCGCCTACCTCCGTTTGTCGGTCACCGATCGCTGCAACTACCGCTGTTTCTACTGCATGCCCGAGCAGGGCATCAAGCTCGAGCCGCATACCCACATGCTGCGCACCGAGGAGATGGTGCGCCTGGTGGCGCTGTTCGTCGAACTCGGGGTGCAGAAGGTGCGCGTGACCGGCGGCGAGCCGCTGGTGCGCCGCAACCTGACCGGCCTGGTCGCCGAGCTCGCGGACCTGCCGGGGCTCGATGACCTGTCGCTGACCACCAACGGCGACCAGCTGGTGCGCTTCGCCGCGGGCCTCGCCGAGGCAGGCCTGCAACGCGTCAACATCTCGCTCGATTCACTCGATGCCGCGAACTTCCGCGAGATCACCCGCGGCGGCGAACTCGAGCACGTGCTGGCCGGCATCGAGCGCGCGCTGGAGGTCGGCCTGGCGCCGGTCAAGCTGAACATGGTCGTGATGGCCGGCATCAACGACGGCGAGATCGAGGCGATGGTCGACTACGCGACCGCCCGCGGTTGTCACCTGCGCTTCATCGAGACCATGCCGGTGGGCACCAGCGGTGCCGGGACGATGGAGCTCTATTACCCGGCCGAATCGATCCTCGCGCGGGTGCGCGAGCACTGCGGCAGCGAACTCGAGCCACTGACCGGGATGCGCGGTGGCGGTCCGGCCAGCTACTTCCGGGCCGGGCAGGGGACCGTCGGCGTGATCTCGGCGATGTCGCGACATTTCTGCGACGACTGCAACCGCGTGCGCCTGACCGCCAAGGGGGACCTGGTGCTCTGCCTGGGTCGCGAGGAGGCGGCACCGTTGGGGCGGTTGCTGCGAGACGGCGCGGACGACGCCGAACTGCGCCAGGCGATCCGCGACGCCATTGCGCGCAAGCCGCAGGGACACGGCTTCAGCGCAGCCGGTGCGCATGGCGCGGTGCCGATGTCGGTCACCGGCGGCTGAGACCGCGTACGACGGGCCAGCGCATGCACTCGGGTGCGTAGGGACGGCATGGCACGCATCGCGCGAACGTTCTTGTTCCTGTGCCTGCTGGTCGCCAGCGGCGCCGCGGTTGCCGCGGACCAGGCGCGCGTCGCCGCCGCATCCTCGCTCGCCTTCGTGCTGCCCGAGATCGTTGCCGCTTACCATGCACAGGGTGGGGGCGCCGTCGAGGTCAGTTACGGCGCCTCCGGGCTGCTGGCCCGGCAGATCCAGCGTGGCGCGCCGTTCGAGCTGTTCCTCTCGGCCAACGAGGCCTACGTCGTGACCCTCGCGAGCGCCGGTCTGACGCGTAATGCCGGCGCGGTCTACGCACTCGGCGAGCTGGTGCTGTTCTCGGCGACCGGCGGTGGCATCGATCCCGCCACGCCGCTGCAACAGCTGCCGGCGCTGCATGAGGCCGGCGGGCTGCGCCGTCTCGCACTGGCCCACCCCGAGCATGCCCCGTACGGCATTGCCGCGCGCCAGGCCCTGGAGTCGAGCGGCGCGTGGCGCGCACTGCAACCGGCGCTGGCGGTCGGTGAGAGCGTGGCCCAGGCGGCGCGCTTCGTCACCAGTGGCGCGGCGGAGGCCGGGTTGATCGCGAAATCACTCGCGATGCAGCCGGCGGTCGCGGCGCGCGGCGACTTCGTTCCCGTGAAGGTCGAGCTGCATGCTCCACTGCGCCAGCGCATGGTGCTGCTGCCGGACGCGGGTCCGGTCGCCGAGGCGTTCTACGCCTTCCTGCTCGGGCCGGAGGCGCGTGCGATCCTTGCCCGCCACGGATTCGGAGTGCCCTGAAATGGACTGGCTGGCGTTCCAGGTCTCCCTGCAGCTGGCGGCCGCGACCACGGTGATCCTGCTGCTGTTCGCGGTCTGGCTGGCACGCGTGCTGGCGTGGAAGACGTTCCCGGGCCGCAGCGTCATCGAGGGCGTCGTGGCGCTGCCGCTGGTGCTGCCACCGACCGTGCTCGGTTACTACCTGCTGGTCGCCTTCAGCCGCGACAGCCTGCTCGGTCGCCTCTACGAGACCACCACCGGCACCACGCTGGCGTTCTCCTTCAGCGGCCTGCTGCTGGCGTCGCTGGTCTACAGTTTGCCGTTTGCGGTGCAGCCGCTGCTGCGCGCGTTCGAAGCGGTCCCCGTCCGGCTGCGCGAGGCGGCCTGGTGCAGCGGGCTGAGCGGCTGGCAGACCTTCTGGCGTGTCGAGCTGCCGCTGGCCTGGCCCGGCCTGCTGTCGGCCGCGGTGCTCACCTTCGCCCACACCCTGGGCGAATTCGGCGTGGTGCTGATGGTCGGCGGCAACATCCCGGGCGAGACGCGCACGCTGGCGATCTCGATCTACGACCGCACCCAGGCGTTCGACGATGCCGCGGCCGGGACGATGTCGCTGGCCCTGCTCGGATTCGCGCTGGTCACCGTCAGCGTGGTCTACGCCGTCGAGCGACGGCGGCGCGCACCCAAGGTGCCGGGGCGCCTGGCATGAACCGCGGCCTGGAGGTGCAATTCGAGCAGCCGGGGCCGATCCCGCTCGACGTTGCGTTCGACTGCCCACCCGGCGAGATGCTCGCGCTGGTCGGTCCCTCCGGCAGCGGCAAGACCACCATCCTGCGTGCCATCGCCGGTCTCGCACGGGCGCAGGAGGGGCACGTCACCTGCGGTGGCCGGGTGCTGTTCGACAGCGGCAAGGGCGTCGACCTCGCGCCCCAGGCCCGTCGCGTCGGCCTGCTGTTCCAGGACTACGCGCTGTTCCCGCATCTCAGCGTGCTCGACAACGTGCGCATCGCCCTGCTGGGCCTGCCCGAGGAAGAGCGCGAGGCGCGCGCGACGGCCTGGCTGGCACGCACCCGCGTCGCGGGACTGGAACAGCGCCGCCCGGACCAGCTCAGCGGGGGCGAGCAGCAGCGCGTCGCGCTGGCTCGGGCCCTGGCGCGTGACCCGGCGGTGCTGCTGCTCGACGAGCCGTTCTCGGCGGTCGACCAGGTCACCCGGCATCGCCTGCGCCTCGAGCTCGCCGATCTCGCACACAGCCTCGAGGTGCCGATCGTATTGGTCACCCACGACCTCGACGAGGCGTGCATGCTCGCAGACCGCATCTGCGTGCTGCACCGGGGACGCAGCCTGCAGGTGGGTTCGCCAGGCGAGGTGATCGCGCATCCGGCGACCGCCGAGATCGCAAGGTTGATCGACACGCGCAACATCCACGACGCGACGGTCACGGCGCATGCCGGGGATGGCGCGTGGAGCGAGATCACCTGGGGTGGCAGGCCGTTGAAGATCAGGCATGCGCCGGAGCATGCCATCGGCGAGACGATTTCCTGGTGCGTGGCGCCGACCAACGTGTTGCTGATCCCCGACAAGGCACGACGTGAAGACGGTGAGAACGGTTTCGACACGCGGGTGATCGCACTGCTTTCCGGGGGTGCGCTCAGCCAGGCGGTGCTGAAGTGCCAGGCTGCACCGGGCCTGCTGTTGCACATGACGCTGCCTACTCGCGTGGCATCCCGACACGAGATCAGGGTCGGCCGGGAACTGCGGGTCAGCCTGCCGCGCGAGGCGGTTCACCTGATGCCCCGGGCCAGGCCACGGCCGCGGCGTGATCCGGTGGGTGGCTGATGTCAGGTTTTACGGCAAGAGTTCGAGGGTGGCGGATCACTCTGCGTAGGCACGCGATGGTGGTCACGCCAATGCGGAGCCTGGGCATCGGCACATTCGGTCGTCTCCTGTGTTTTTTGACATGTCTGCTGTCAGCTGAAATCACGTTGGCATGCGGTTGGTGGGGTGACGGCGAGGAACGTGGCGTCGCGAATGCCCAACTGGTCGGTGCCGATGGCCGGCCAACTCGGCGTGGCGATCCGATGGAAAGCCCGGCACGCATGGTGGAACTCGGCAATGCGTTTCGCACCGGAGTAGGTGCGCCACGGGATCTCAATCTCGCCCTGCACTGGTACCGCCTGGCCGCCGAGCGTGGCCATCCAGGCGGGCAGTACAACCTCGCCCTGGCATACGAACTCGGGCTGGGCGTGGTGCGGGATCAGGCGCAGGCGGCGCACTGGTATCTGCAAGCCGCGCGACAGCATGACGTGCATGCACAGCACCATCTCGGACGCATGCTGATCGACGGCCGTGGCGTCTCCCGTGACGAAGTTCAGGGCGTGGCCTGGCTCGAACGTGCGGCGCGCCAGGGGCACGACGAGGTGTTCCTGATGCTCGCCGAGGCCTACGCGCGCGGGCAGGGGGCAGCGATGGATCCCGGATTCGCCTACGCCTGGTGCTGGTTGGCCGAGACGCGTGGCAATGCATCTGCGCCCCCCCTTTGTGAAGAACTCGCCGCGCAGCTCGATGGGCTGCGTCTGCAGTAGGCACGCGAGCTCGCAGCCGGGCTCGTCGGTTACCGAGTGGGCAAGGACGGTTGGCAGTGACCCATCCGGTCGACGACGGGCCCGCCTGGACTTCGCATGCGGTCGATGCCACCCGCTGGCCCGAGGTCGTGGCGCTGTTCGGTGATACGGGTGCCCGCGAGGGTTGCTGGTGCATGCGCTGGCGATTGCGGCGTGACGACTTCGAACGCGGCAAGGGTGAGTCTCACCGGGACCGTCTGCAACGCGGTATCGCGGCGGGTGAGATCCACGGCATCATCGGCTATCTCGACGGAAAGCCGGTCGGGTGGTGCTCGTTCGCCCCGCGCGACCAATTGCCCGGGTTGTCAGGATCGGATGCGCTGGCGCCTGTCGATGATCGCCCGGTCTGGTCGATCGTCTGCTTTTTCGTCGCTCGTGGTGCGCGTCGTCAAGGTCGTACCGTCGACCTGCTGCGTGCCGCGGTGACCGGGGCGGGCAGGCATGGCGCCACGCTGGTCGAAGGTTACCCACTCGATCCGCCAGTGCAGAAGATCCCGGTGGCGGCAGCCTGGACCG
>Ga0181593_10001870_pt1 | contig 19238 bp, 13 predicted proteins | sample 071ome_19_FD_133756 | JGI IMG/M metagenome (GOLD analysis project Ga0181593, IMG submission 133756) | Coastal salt marsh microbial communities from the Groves Creek Marsh, Skidaway Island, Georgia - 071413AT metaG (megahit assembly) | ecosystem: Environmental > Aquatic > Marine > Intertidal...
GCTATACTGCCTGAGAGAAGTAAAGGGGAAATGATGAGTCATCGGATTTCGCGGCGAGAAGCGCTGGGTGTTGGTCTGGCAGGCGGCTTGCTTGCCCCGATCGCGGGCATTTCCGCGGCTGCACGTGCCCGGCAAGTAGATCAGCACCCCCCGCTGGCGGGTCCGCGGATCAATTTCGTCCAGTTTGAAAAAGTTTTGGACCAACTGGGCTTGGATGGATTGGTGCTTTCCAGCGGGGTCAATGTTCAGTACGTCACCGGTGTTCGGCCCGTGATCACCCGAATGGGGTTGCCGCCTTCGGCATTCGCCGTTGTCTGTCGGAACGAAAAGCGGCGGCTCGCCGTTGCCTGCGCGGCATTCACTTACTACTACACGATGGCAGATGTACAAGCATCAAGCCCGATTCCCATTTTCATGTACTCGCAGTCTGCTACCGCGCTAAAACAAGACGATCTGTCAGGCCTGGGCATGTTCGAGGACCGGGGCGAGGCGCCTGTGGAGGCATTGGAGGCCAAGCGAATCAGCGCAACCCGGCGTGCTGCCGAGGAGGCGGGCGTGTTCGACACCCCGGCCAAGTCACTGACAGCTGCTTTGGACTGGCTCGGGTTAAAGAATTCACGCCTTGGCGTGGATGATCCGGCAACCGCGAGGCTGATTGCAGAGGCCGCGCCAGAGGCTACCGTGGTCGGGGCGGATGATGCTCTGCGAAGGATTCGACCCGTCAAGTCAGACGTTGAAATAGAGCTCATGCGCCAGTCGGCGGCGGCTAATGCGGAGGCCGCGCTCGAAGCCGCGCAGACGATCCGTGCTGGCGGGGGCTATCGTGATCTGCGCGCCACGTTCTTCGCGGCCGCAGCACGCCGCGGGCATCGCGGCGTCTTCATGGTCGTCGACCGGGTCAGCGATGATATGTACGAGTCCGATTTTCGCGAGGGGCAATCGCTGTTAATTGATTGTGTCAGCGAGTACCAGGGCTATCACGGTGATTATGGTCGGACCGTCTTCGTCGGTGAACCCCGTGCCAGCATGCGCCGGGTGACGACGGTGCTTGGACAGGCCTGGGATCAGGTCCGAGAGGCCTTGCGCCCGGGCCTGAGTTTTGATGATATCCGGGGCCTGGGCAATGACGCGCTGAGGGGTTTGGGGGTTTCCTATCGCGTGCCTTTCAGTCCACACAGTGTCGGCCTTTATCACTCTGATCACGTGGGACAGACCGGCTTGGCGCCGCTGCCCATGGTATTGGAACCAGGGATGGTCATCAGCGTTGACTGTCCGCTGCTGGAGTCGGGGGTGGGTGGCTCAGCCCACCTCGAGGACCTGGTCCTGATCACATCGGATGGCGCCGAGTTGCTCAATGACCCAGGGAACCAGGTCATTATCGTCTGAGCGGACAGGCCGTCATGTGTGCGCTTGCGAGTACCTGACCGGGCGGATCGTACTTATGCCAACCCTGCCAAAACGGCGCTGACGGTGTCCGGGTGCGTCAACATGCCGTCGCGCGGCACGTTCAATTCGAGGAATGTCCATTCGGGGCCGCGGGCTGGCCCGATCATCTGGTCCGAACTCATGCGGTAGGACTGGCCGGTGCAGTGAATGAACGCTGGATCGAGGCCCGCCCAACCTCCGTTTTGCAGTGTCAGCTCATCGGTCCACTGGCGTGATGGGTGCGTGGTGATGAGGCGTTGCAGTTTATCCACGATGTCGGTTCGTTCGGGCGGCACCAGCATTTCGACCGGGTAATCTTCCCACAGCACCATGCGATAGCCATCCAGAAATTTTGCTTGTCGCTGCCGCCACCAGTCTGGGAATTCGCCGGTGTTCGGGTCCCGGACGACTCCGCTCATGCGCCCGGGGCGTGGCACCAGTGCGTCGAAAAACACCACCCGGCGAACCTTGTCACGCAGGCGGTCGGCGACGCCGGTGATGGTGAGTCCGGCGAATGAGTGCCCTACCAGTATCACGTCATGGAGTTCCTCGAAGCGCAGCACGTTGACGATGTCCGTGATGTGGGTTTCCAGCCCGACCGAGGGGCTGGACAGGTGCTCCCGTTCACCGCAGCCGGTGCAGGTGGGCGTGTAGACGCGATGTCCCGCAGCCCGAAGGCGATTGGCGACGTCCTGCCACACCCATCCGCCATGCCAGGTGCCGTGCACCAGTACAAAGGTCGCGGGTGTCGCAGCCAGGGCCAGCGGTGCGAGCAGGCTGGCCGCGCTGCCCAGCGCGGTGGTGTGAATGAACTCACGGCGTCCGATTGGCATGTTTGATTCCCCGCGGAAGGTCGAGCCGTCAGTTTAAGGGAATTCATGCCGGCAAGCGTTTCCCGCTTTCGGCTTCCAAGGTGAGTCGGTTACAATTCATCCCCCGTGGGCCCTTAGCTCAGCTGGTTAGAGCAGTCGACTCATAATCGATTGGTCGTAGGTTCAAGTCCTACAGGGCCCACCATTTAAACTGCTGATTAAGTCGCAATCAGCCAGACTGATCGTTTGATCCAATTCATGCCGGCAGGTTATTCGCAACGCCAGTTTTGGCAGGTGGATTGTCTGCTTGATCATTGACGAGACCCCACGCCTCAGCATGCATCGATGAGGTGATGTGAAGAATCAGCAAGTCACCCTGTTCACACAAGTCCATACCTAAAGAAATGGCCTCAATGGGGTCGTTTGCGATATGAATCTTGTCCTTTGCGATACCCAACCTGATGAGTTCGTCCCGGCAGATTCTCGGCTTCTGCATGATGTCGCTATAGTTGCGTTTACTACCTGCGGGCCGCAATACAAAATGAGCGTAAAACCGGTGGACAATACCCATCATTTTTCTGGCCTGTTGCTCAGATCGGTCGCCCGGCACCCCGCCCACCAGAATACGTTTACCCGCGAATTCAAACTGGCTGGCAAATTCAACGAATCTGGCCAGGCCAGCTTCGTTGTGGGCATAGTCCATGATAACGGTGTACTTCTGGCCCTGATAAATATTGAGTCTTCCCTTCAACTGATCGAACCCGGGCATAAAAGCCTTTAATCCTTGCGAGAGTTCCTTGGGCGCCACGCGCATGAAATGACCTGCGATCAGTGCCTGCATGGCGTTTTCCAGGTTAAACCGCGCTCTACCATCGAGCGTGGCCGCAATATCCTTAACCGCTATGCAGAGTATCTGTTCATCACCGTCATGAAGCTCAATGGTCTCAGAATCGTTCACCACGGCCACCGTGCAAACAACTTCCGCCCTGGGAAATTTCTCTCTTACTTGCGCAGGTGACAATCGTAGAGAGGCGATACCCAGACGAGGGGTGCTCACGGCGGAATACATGAACGCGCAAAACGCGTCGTCTGCGTTGAGTACTACGGCGTGTTTAGCCCGTTGTATGATGGCCAGCTTTAATTTGGCCATCGCCTCCAGTGTATGGATGCCATCTAGCCCGATGTGATCTTCAGAGACATTCGTGCACACGGCCACATCGACCTGATCGAAGGCAAATCCGAATTTCGCCACGGCACCTCGCGCCGTTTCGAGCACGGCCACATCAATTTCTCTTGATCCCAGAACGTTGAGGTGACCCTCCATGCCGGCGAGGTCACCCTCCATCACCATTTCATCCTCAATCAATATACCCAGCGAAGACGCCAGCCCCGTGCGAAGACCTGCCCCACGAAGAATCTGACGGATCATGTAGCTCGTGGTGGTTTTGCCATTGGTGCCCGTTACCAACACCGAGGGCACATTAAGCAACCGATCTCCCTGTCTGCCCCAATTCAACAGGGCCTCTGCCGCCTTATCCAGTTCCTCGGCGTTGTTGATGAATAACTCATGCAGTTTGGGAGCCAAGTCAAAATCGATCACTCCGACGGCCCCCTCCGAATGACCAGGGGTGGCTCCCAAATCCTCCGCGACAACCTCGAGGAATATCGCGGCTGTATCAAGGGACCGCGTAATGCTTCTAGCCAGCCTCAGCAGAGTCGGATGAACCGTTTCCTCGATATTTGACCAACCTGTACCCGTCCGCAGGAACGAATGAACCAACTGGTCACCCACGCAAAGAACCCCCTTATGAGCATTGGGTGAGGGCAACCCGGAGAATACAGGCACCCGATTCTTTTCAAGACTTGCTCGTCGTGCCTGCTCGTCCCATATCAATTCGAGAGCGGGACCGGCATTGTCAATGAAGACCGTTCCGTCCAATATTCGCTGGGTTGTACCCTGCCCCACCTGGATACAGCCATTTGCACGAATACATCGTTCTATTTTCAGGTTTTTATATGGGGGCCGGTTAAGTGAGACGACGGGAATGCCCATCTGTTTCCCGACCCGAATAATCGCCCGGGTCTCCGCACACATCGCGCGTTCCTTTGCCTCGACCAGGAACTTCCGCAGCTTTTCCCCAAGCCCCTGCGCGGTTGGTTCCCCCGTCTCACCGCTGACAAGACCGGGCTGCACCGCGTGAAGGACATCAATCGTCACGTCCGTCGCTGCGAAATTGCTGTCCTGGTCGTCGCCGTCAATGATCAGGCACAGCTCGTCGGTATGTTCATCCTTGATGATGTGCGTTTGGTTAATCTCATGTCCGGCTGCTATGAGTAGCGCACGGACGGTTCCACCCACAAGCCTGACGATTCTGCGTGCCTCCTGCCCCGAACCGATATCTGGCGGCGGCGATGCAGGCAATGTTTGTGGTGCAAGTAGTTCAGTCAATTTTTGATGGACGCGCAATTCCAGGTCTTCCGGCAGATTGAAGTCCCGCTGATTCCCGACGAAGCGCAATTCGAGTGCGGGCGAATCTAAACGCAAATTGGAGCTCAAATACTGAAGCTTTTTTATCAAAAACATAAACTTAAGTTTCCGGGGTCTCTCCCAAAAACTTCAAGGTTATGCGGCCACGGTGGGTTTTTCGCCCATTTCTTTGTGAGAAAGAATAGTGTAGTGGAGAAACCAAAATGAATACGTGTGATTCATCCGATGCCTTGGTGTTTTGGCTGCCCATCATCGGTCTCTGAGGCATGTTGAGGCGGCGGTCATGTCGGTGTACTGATAGGTGTTCATAATCGATAACTTCAAATCGCGAATGAAATGGTGGACAACTTTAATCCTGAAGTGCGACCGGTTTCCAAGATCGCGCCGCCGAGCCTGTCCAGTTGTCGTCGATGCTCTGGCTCAAATCATTCAACCACGGGTGAGGATTAACCTTAACCGCTCGGTTCCACTGCCCGTGCGCGGTGAAGTGGGTCGGCCCTCGGTTGGGGGCTGAACGCCTCGGGTATTCATTTCCACCTCGAAACCAGCGCGTTCGCAGATTTCAATAAGATATTCTCGGGAATAGAGCGGGTAGTTGAGTTTTTCGCGCGCGAACTTTAGTGCGCCCTCGCGGATGTCGTTGACACTGAGGTGCCCGAGTTCAGGCGCTGATTTGGCCAAACGGGCGGCTTGATCAGCGAATGCCTCGGCCTCGGCCGCAGTAAATCGCTGAACAGCTTCAGTCACGTCATAGCGGATTCTTGCCGAGGTCAGTGCTTTGCCCCCGGGACGCAGTAATGTCCGCCATCTCTCAAGCAGGGCTTCGCGATGGTCCAGCATTCTGCCAATGAAGGAGTGCGTGCAGATGATGTCGAAGGGCGATTCCGCTTCGAACTCAAGGATGTTGCACAGCCGTGTCTGAACACTTATGCCCAGTTGTTCGGCGTACCATCTATTCAGTCGAAGCGGCGTTGGGCAAATATCGACAAGCGTAATCTCGGGCGTGACGCCTGCCGCCCTCGCGCCGGCGGTCACGCGCGCGAGCATGCCGTAATCGGCAGCGGCCGAAATCAGGACCCGTTGATGTCCTCCCTCGGCAAAAAGTCTCGCCAATTGCGCAGGAAAAAAATCATCATCAGCAGCGATGGTGCTGATCTGGCCGATTAATCTCAGATATTGCCAAATGGAATGGTAGGTCAGGCAAATACCGCCCAGCGGACCTTTTTGACAGTGCTCGTGAGCCAATTGGTGCGCAATCGGCGCGCTGATGGAGAGCGGCTCAAAGACCGGGATTAAATCTCGTGACGAGGTGGTTTCTACCAACGGAGGAACCCCAGCACAAGCCCACGAAACAGGGCTAATCCCGAGAGTTGAACCAGCAAAAGTTCCATGATCAATGCCATGCTCGCGCCAAACAATATGGCACTCAATCTACGGACGCCGCGGGCAAAGAGCAAGTAGCCCGTCGCCAATACGGGAAGGCCGGGTGATATGCCAAGAAGGATCACGCCAAGTACGGAGCCTCCGAGCCAGGATAATGACATCAGGTGCGCTGAAATTAACGCTGTCTCTGGTCCGGGTGAGGGGCGTTTCCTGCGTTCGCTCAGCCAGGCGATGGTCATGCAAGCCAGCCCAATGACCGACACCGCCAGGGGTAGGGCGGCTGCGGCGACGGGATAACTGAATGATGCCAATCCACCCATCAGGAACACCATGGCAATGGCCCCCATCAAGGTGGCAGAACGCGGCTGAGCAATTTCAGACGATGCCTTTCCGCGTTGCCATCCCGATCTGAGGCTGAGTGCGATCAAGGCGAATATGAACAGGCTGAAGGGATCGAACAGAAACCCCCATCCCCAGATATCTTGTGACTGCCGAAAGGCGAGTTCACCAGGTCCGCCGAGTATGATGGCCAGAGCGAAAGGGGCCCGAGGCCACTCCTTGAGCTTCATGAACATTCCAAGCGCGCCCAGGAAGAAGACAACGACAAAGGTCTGCCAGTTCAAGGCGCTGAGATAAATTCCGGTAAGGGCCAGCGAAATCGCGGCGGGAAAAAGGTATTCGCGCGATAATCCGACGATCCTGGTCAGGATGCCTGCTGAGCCAAGAAATACTGCGGCGGAAACGAGATTGGCCAGGAAGAGCGCCCAGATGAAAATCCAGATCATCGTGGTTTTGCCTGACAGCATGAGTGTGCCCGGCATAATCCCCAAAGCCAACAGCGCGCTGAACAAGACAGCCGTCCCTGAACTGCTGGGGATGCCCAGGAAAAGCGTCGTGATCAGGCTGCCACCTTCCTTGGAGTTGTTTGCGGCCTCGGGGCCGATGACGCCTTCCACTCTGCCCGTGCCGAAGGATTCCGGATGCTCTGATGAGTTGACCGCATGCCCATAGGCAATCCAGCTCGCGGCCTGGCCCCCGAGTCCGGGGATAGCGGAAGCAACCACGCCAATGAAAGCGGTGCGCAACGTCAGCCAACGATGACGCAGAACATCACGAAGCCCCGACAAGGTTTCACTGCGCGTGCGATGCAGTCGTCCACCCACCTGGGCCGGCGGGTCGGATCGCAGAGAAAGAATCTCAGGAATAGCGAAAAATGCGAGTATTGCACCGATCTGATTAACGCCTTCCCACAGGAAAAGCTGCGCCCCTGCAAATCTGACGGTCCCCGTGATCGGGTCCATGCCGATGGACGCGACCAGCAAACCGAAGCAACAAACAATGATTCCGCGCAGCGGTTGATTCGAGCTCAGAGCGGCGACGAGCGACAGACCCAGAAGCATGAGCAGAAAGCGTTCCCTGGGACCGGCGAAATAAACCAGTTTCTCCGCCACAGGCACCAGACCGGCCAGGCAGATCACGCCGACGGCTCCACCAACAACCGATGCACCCAGAGCGGCACCGAGCGCTCTCTCCGCCTGGCCATTGCGGTTCATCGGATAGCCATCGACAACAGTCGCCGCATCCGGACCGCTACCCGGTACGCCAATCAGAATACTCGGTATGGGGCCGCCGGTATGAATGACTGAGTGCATGGCCAGCAGAAAAACGGCCGCCACGGTCGTGTCCATGCCGAGCAGGAAGGGCAAAACAAGGACGATTGCAAGCTTTCCCCCGATGCCCGGCACTGCGCCCATGAAAACGCCGGCAGTGACGGCCAGCAACAGGGCGGCGATCATCATTGGATCAGCAAGGATTGCCAGCAAACCTTCCAACATCGTCAGCGATTCAAGTCCATGTTGGCGCTTTTTTCAGCCGACTGAGCTATTTCAGCGAGTTGGGGCAATGTAGCTATTTCATGTTCCACTTTGCTGCCATGCCAGGCATCTATTGGCATATTCAGCCGCTCGGCCTCTGCCAGCAACTCAGGGTCACTTAAAGTATCGAAATATGCATTTCTCAGTGTGTTCAACCGGTCTGGTCCGAGGTCGGGTGGCGCCGCTGTTAATCGACCAAGTTCGGTCATTGAGCTCAGTTGCTTTGCAAGCGCCCTTTGGGCATCAGTCTCAGCAAAGGTTGCGAGGGATGGGACCGGAAATTTTGGACGGGGATGCCCCAGATAAAACAGTGGAGTCAACCTCCCGGCCATGATGGCCGCCTCAACCCGCGTCAGCGACATCAAACTGCCCATCACGTCTCCTCGCAGAACGACCATCAGCGTCTCCGAGCCGCTAAAGCCATGCACAGGGCGAATGTGCATTTGAAACGCTTGCCCGATCAGCATCATTTGAAGATGGGAAGCGCCCAATAGTCCGGATGTCGCATACAGGGCTGCCTGATGGTCATGGCGGCGAAGATCTTCGAATTCATTGGGCGGTTCTTTTTTTGCAACGACAAAAATACGGGTTTCAGAGGCAGCCTTGCCGATCCAGGACAGTTCTCTGAGGTCAATCGAAAGCGGATTGCTGGACATCAGCAGCCCCGTGTTGAAGGTGCCAATTGTTAAGCCGTCTGGCTTGGCGTTGACGAGAGCATGAAGGCCAATCAAGTGACTTGCGCCTGGCACATTGCGAACGAAGGCGGCCCGAATGCCCAGGTGCCTTGGCAGATACTTGGCGATCAATCTGGCGTAGTTGTCATAACCACCACCCGGTGCGGTCCCGACGATGTAGGTTAAACGCTTGCCGGCGAAAAAATCAGCATCCAACTGGGGGTCAGCAGCTTGAGCCTGGCCATTCGGCAGGGTGCAGGCCAGACCACAAAGCAACGGCGCGGCGGCGGTCATGATTCTCTGCAAAAAGCCCATTGGTCTCGTGATTGCCTCGTGCGTCAGTCAGCGCGGCCCTGTAAAGCCCGGCAGTTTGGTCTGCTAGAATAGCACCACCGAATTGCCCCGGCGCCCGGATATCTATGAGGCTCATATTTAGGTCACCCTCGGCCTTGGTTTTACTGCTGCTGCCATTATTCGGGCTGGCCAATGTTTCGGATGACGAAGGCCCGGAAAACGGCCCTCAAAATTCGTCAATCGATCCTTTTCCACTCCCGGAAATACACGTCACCGCGCGGCGCAGACAACTTCCATCGACCCAACCCGTGCGGGTGGCCAATCGGGAGGATTTCGAGGCCTGGAATAGCAAGACCGTGGCTGACGCGCTGACCTACACTCCGGGCGTAAACGTATTGGTGGGTGGGTCGTCGGGAAACGCCAGTCCCTGGATACGGGGGTATCGCGATCGTGACATCCAGATCACTTATGACGGCATCCCCATTGGTGATTCGCTGGAGGGCGCCGTCGACCTCAATCAGGTAGCCTTGCAGCGAATTGCGCGCATCCGGGTACTGAAGACAGCCCCATCGGTCATATTTGGCGCTGGCGCGCCCGGAGGTGTCATTGTCATTGAGCCTGACGAAGCATTGCCGGAGGGTTTTTTTAGCGACGGTGAGGCGGGTTTTGGCACAGACCATCGAAGGTTTGGCCGGGTAGATTTAGGTCGAGGCAGGCCGGACGGCTATTGGGCCATCTCGGCTCAATATGACGCGACCGATAATTTCAGCGTGTCAGACGACTACCCTGGCGTTCTCAACCAACCTCCTGGGCAGCGCGTGAATTCTGATTATCGTAATACCAGTTTCCTTGCTCAGGCCACCTTCCTGGAGTCTCCGCTCGGCAGTACCCGTTTCCTCTACAATTTTTCGGACGGCGTTTTTGGGTTGCCATTAGAGGCGGGGGTCTCGGACCCTGATTTCGAACGAATTTTGCTCTCGCGCCGAAACACATTGGGTTTTTCCAATGCGTTTCATTACTGGCCGTTGTCGATCAAGCTGTACTTGAACGACTATGACTATGAGTTGGGTATCTACGAAAACGCCAATTACGATTCACCCGAGGAGATTGAAGAGGCCCAGGACCGCAGCTACGGCGCCAGGGTGTATTCTGCCTGGGAATGGGCCCCGTCAAGCACGCTGGTGTGGATGGCGAGCGGGCAGTCCAATGGATACAAAGAGCCAAACAAGGCCCGCGAGGAAACGCGGGAGTACGCGCTGGCGTTGGAGCAACAGTATGAGTCAGCCAACCGTTTAAGTATTGCTGCAGGGTTAATATTTGCACATTTTGAACAATTGCTTGAAGGGCGCAGCGTGCGGTCCGTGGACCCACAAGCATCGGTCGGCTGGCGGTTAAGCGAACATTTTGATGTCCATGCGTCAATCGCTCAACGCACCCGTTTCCCCAAAATCCGGGAGTTGTATCGCAATCGCTACGGAAATCCTAACCTCGATGAGCAGACATCGCTCAACACGGAATTGGGAGTGACGATGCGTCATGGTGCGGGCCTGCGGACAGATCTGTCGGTGTTTCACAATCGCATTGAAGGCCTGATTGAGCGGCCGAATCGCAGGTCAATCTATTTGAATCTGGACGAGGTCACTTATCGGGGCTTGGAGGCCCAGACCGGAGGTTGGGTGACATCCCATCACTTTGTCAGAGGGAGTGTTGCACTTCTGGATGCCGATGAGCGCCTGCCCGATGGAGGCTCCCGTCAGCTCCGCAGTCGCCCGGAGCAGGTCTGGACCATGGAATATCGCTACCAATTCACGGCTGGCACACTCTTGTCTGTCAATGCGATACACGTCAGAGGTTTGCATGATCTGGACGCGGACGGTGAATACCTTGAGTTAAAGCCCTACTGGGTCGGTGACCTCAAATTGACACATCCGCTCTCCAAAACATTCTCTGCTTATCTAACGATCTCCAACTTTGCGGATGACGATTATCAGCATCGATACGGTTATCCCCGAGAAGGTCGTCAAGTTATGGTGGGCTTGAAGTACAGAAGCATGTGATGCGCGGGGTTTCTTGAAGGAACGCAAGCGTGCGTGGCTGCTCAGCTGAGTATCTAGTAGAAGTTCACTGGGTTAAAATCGGTGTCGCGGGGCGCTTACAGTGATGAATTCAGAAGTATACACACTCAATGAAGATGGCTTTTGTGACGCTTCGGACGTCCTCGAAGACACGGAGCTCAACCACCTGGCGGACCTCGTTCTGAGGTCTGACAGCGACAAAGAATCCAATCGGAATAAAAGACTGTGGCAATCTCATCCCGAGATTAGACGCATTGCCACGAAACCATCTATGTTGGACTTGGTAGGCGCTTTTTTCGAGGATAGTGGCTTTTACCTGTGGGGCGCTCAAATACTGCATAGAGAGCCTGACAGCATTCATCCATGGCACACGGACATCGAAACCCACATGGGTGGATTTGTATCTATTTTGATCGCCATCGATGGGGCAGATGACAGCCAGTTCTTCGCCATTCGTGGGAGTCATCGGTCTGGCGCGCCTGTGCAAAAATATTTCCGATGGGGTGATGAGGCAAGAGCCGACATGTCCGGCTCCGCTATGTTGATGAGGCTGGGCGAGCTGGGTTTGAACGGCCAAGTTGCTCAGCTCCAGTGCTTACCCGGACAGGGCATCTTGTTCGATGGGCGTCTGTGGCACGCCACGCAAACCGGGGGCGTCCGACCTCGAAAATCTCTACTGTTACAGTACGGCAGGTCGGATGCGGCCATTTACACATATTCGAGCGTGGATTATCCGTTCAAGTTTGATCCGCGGAGACGCCCGCCAGTGCTTCACCTCTCGGGTGAGCCCGACGTGGTGAAGAACAGCACCTGGCTGCTGGGCACGGATAATCGAATTGGTGCGCCGATAGCGAGCACCCATGCGTCAACGAAACTCTCCTGCGAACCCGGCCAGGCATGGTCCAGGTTTCCTTTTTTCAAAACGGAAACGCCGGTATTGGAGCGGCTTCAATGCCATGCCTCAGTCCTGCAGCCCGGCCGAATGCCTCACCTGCCGCACGCACACGAGGATGAAGAGATCTTGATCATAGTCTCCGGTTCGGCTGCGATCCTGACCAGCGCCGGCGAGGGTGATCAATGGCAAGCGCAACCCGCCAGGAATGGTGATCTGTTCTACTATCCGGCGGGGTTTCGGCACACGATCATGAATGCGGGGCTCGAGGAAGCGGGCGCGCCATTGGCTTATCTCATGTTCCGATGGAGGGCCCGGTCCAGGGGTCTCGCTCAGGTGTCCCCGTTCAAGCTCTCTCGAAAGGCAGTTTTAGGCCCCGAGCGCATGGAGGTCGAGTATCCTTCAAGTCGACTTGGCAAACTGCATTTCCATACAACTCGGCTCCAACCCGGGCAGGGTTTTCATCATCGCCATATCGATCGCTATTGCACGGCGATTCTCGTGATGGAGGGCGAGCTTACAGTCATTGACCAGACACTCGGCCCGGGGGGCGTTTTTCTGACACGGGCCGGAGAACTCCACAACACCGTCAATCAGGGTGATTCGCCAAATAGCTACTTGGTTATTGAATTTCATGCCCGTGAAGAGCTACCTCCCGGGTTCTCCGCTTGACCTCCAGCGCAAAATCCATCGTCATCACCGGCGCGGACAGCGCCTTTTTTCCCTGGCTCGCTGACCTGATTTTTTCGATCGAAGACTGTGATGTGCTCAGTTTGGCGGACTTTGGCGTATTGGACCTGGGGCTCGGCCAAAAACAACGTGAGTGGCTGTCCATGCGTGACATCCAGTCAGTCAAAGTCCTCAGTTCCAGTCTGGAAGTGCCCGAGCCCATCGCTCATTTACCCGCTATTCTGGCAAGGACTGAGCGTCCATTCCTGCGCGATCATTTTCCCGGCTATGCAAACTATCTCTGGGTGGATGCGGATGTTTGGCTGCAAAGTAATGTGGCGGTGGCAGGCGCACTTTACGTGGCTCAGCAGGGCTTCATCGGCATGGCCAGTCACAATGATCGGTGTTATTTGGGTAATCGTTCCGGCGCGCGACAGTGGAAACATCGAAGGCTCAAGTTCGCTTTCGGTGAGACTGTCGCTGAGCGGTATATAGACTGGGTGGGGTTCAATTCAGGGCTGTTATCCTTGCCCGCGAAGCTTCCGATCTGGGAAATCTGGGCAAATGCACAGCAAGATATTCTCCACGAAGGTGGTGAGCGTTTGATTGAGCGTCCGGAGCTTTTTTCCGACCAGACCGTTTTAAACTTCTTGATCTGGAAACATGGCCTTGCAGTGAACCCGTTACCTGCCAACTTTAACTGGCTGTGCCACCTCGCACATCCGCTAAGAGCCAAGGACACGGGCAAATGGGTAGAGCCAAACTGGCCGCATCAATTGCTGCATGCGATTCATCTTTCCGGTGGAACCAACCGTTCTTTTCTGGAAGGTCGCTTCAGGCGGGATCCAGAGCGACATGTGCTGCCGAGCCCTGATGATCATGAATAAGTCAGGTTTCACAATCTACCCGGCCGCTCAATCTCAGCATCGACGTAAAAACTTTACGATCGCCATTATTGTGCATGAAAACGTGCATCGACTGCCCATGCAGCGCTACGCGGTCACCCAGTTGGCCCGGTTTTGGGCCAGAGACAATATCCGCTGTGTCCTGGTGCCCGGCTATCGGAAACGCGTGCAGGCAGATATCGGGTTTTTACATGTTGACCTCTCTGTGATTCCTGAGCCTTATATGGAAGTGGCAGCATCCTACCCTGTCACGATCAATGGAGCGGTGAGAGACATCACAAAGCGGCACATCAGCCGCATACAGGTGCATGATCCAGAGGATTACGAGGGCCCGGTTGTTGTGAAGTCAAACCTCAATTACGGGGGCATTCCGGAAAAGATACTGGAAGGCTACTCGCTAACACCCGGCTTACCGACCGCACCGTCAGACTATCGGGTCTACCCTTCACCGGTCGATGTTCCCGAACACATTTATTCAACTCGTGACGCGGTCGTGGAAAAATTTGTGCCTGAGCGCGTCAAAGGCCTCTACTGCCTGCGCCAATATCATTTTCTCGGCGATCGAGAGCATTGGTTTCGGGCGCTGTCAAAAGTCCCGGTTATAAATAGCAATAGCTGGGTGGACCGCGAGCCAATCAAGCCTGATCCCCGGGTGCGCCAATGGCGCACCGCGCTTGGTTTCGATTACGGGAAATTCGATTACCTCGTCCATGAGGGCGAGCCCATACTGTTGGATGCCAACAAGACAGTCGGCGCGGTTCAAGTCAGCGACGAGGCTCGACGCCTGTGGAAAGAGAGGGCGGAGGGGATTTATGCATTCCTGGATTGATACCCAATATGCCGCTCATTGGCCAACCAGCGCGCTGAGTTCGGCTGCGATGTTTTCGAGTTGGGTCACTGGATCAAACGAGTCGTAGTGTGCTGAAAAATCGCGAGCGCGATCAGTGACGGAATGATCTTGTAACAGTGATATCAGCTGACGCTCAATGTCATCGGCGCTGAAATCGTCAGATACAACCGCGCCAGACCCCAACGCAATCACATTTCGCGTATTGATATGCTGCTCAAGGTTGGTCAATTCAGGAGCTAATAGCAGGGGTGTCCCCGAGAGCAAGGACTGGGCGATGCTGCCGTGCCCGGAGTGACACACCACCAGGTCAGCCTGGGCACATGCACGCTGCATATCGACGGGCACGTTGGTGACTCTGCATCTCGACGTTTGCCACTGATTCAGCTCGGGATCGGATAAGCCGGAAACATACGCGAGACTTATTGTGTTCGCCCGGCCGAGCGCTCGCATCAGGTGCTCAAACCCTTCATGTGAGCGTTTGAGGTAGGCAAAGACCCGCTTCCGGTCGCCGGTCGATTCGGGCCACTCAGGCCTGGGGCTCTCACTTTGATTGATCATGGGTCCGCGATAAGCCGCACTTGGGCGGTCCGGGTAGTGATCCAGTTCGTGGAATGTCGTCAGGATTTGCAGGTCACAATCAAACAAATCACTGAAGACGTTCAGTGGTTTCAGACCGCAGGCAATCAGCCCGGAATTGATGGCTTTCAGCATGAATGCCTCACTTCGTTCGAGCCTGGCAGGATCATGGGGTACCCACGGGGCCATGCAGTGCATGGGACTGCTTCGGGGCGGGACTGCGAATCCAGTGCCGATGATGGCCGTCATGCAACCCAACTCGCGTGCAGCCAGAAGGGCTGTCGGGGCCTGGTTGGCGATGAGCAACTCCGGCTTGAGCAATCGAAACAGGTTTTGCCAGGAGGCGACCATGCTCGCAACGCCGCCGTTTACAACGTAGCCCACCGCGCCGAGCAACTCGGCATAGTTAAGCGTGACTTTGGGTTTATGAGTTGGTTTTTGCCAGCGCGGCGCCTGGTACACCGGCACGTCCAGCGGTTTCATGAGCACATCGGCTGACTGCACGTTGGCCATCACGGTAGAGACTCTGTGGCCAGCGCGCTTGAGACGTTTCGCCAATTCGGCGAGATACCTCACGTGTCCCAGACCGGCCCCCAGTTCCCAGCAGATGGTGATCCCGGCCATCAGGGATGCTCACTTTTTTTCGGGGTGGCAGATTTGCTTGACTCAAGAAATTGCGCTTGAACCAGTGCTCTCAGAGCTGCCCGATCCACTTTTCCATTGGCGGTCATCGGAAAACCATCCAATCTGGCGATCATGTCCGGAGCTTTGTCTCCCAATTGTTCGCGCAGATAAGCCATCAGTCCCTTGCTTGAATCTCGCTCGCGCAGAGCAACGCAGGTGAGTTTTCCCCCTGTGCCGTCTTTCAACACAAAGGCAACGGCGTCCAGGACGCCGTGAAACTCCGCCGTCGCCTGCTCGATGTGGTAAAGATCGTTCGGATTGCGATTGCGCGTGTTCCCGGTATCAGCGCGTCCGCGGATGAGCAAGAGGCCGTTTTCATCGAATTCTCCAAGGTCACCCGGGTAGTACCATCCGCCCTTGAAGTGTTTCTCGCTGGGGCCTGCTTGATCGAGATAACCGGGCAGCATGGCAGCTGATCTCAGACGCAACTCTCCGACCTCACCCGCGCCAAGAGGGTTGCCGCTTTCGTTCAGAATCTGCACCTCGACGTCCGGCAGCGGCCGCCCCACCGCGCGCGGGCAGGACTTCAATTGTGCCGGATCCGCGATGGAGACGAATCCGAACTCAGTCATGCCATAGGTGAGGTAAACCTGGTCGGATATGGACTCACCCAACCGCGAGCGAAGGTCCGTGCTGAGCGATCCACCGACAATCTCAAGTCGGGCCATATCTCGCAGGTGCGGAGGATGGCGGCCCGCCTTATCAAGCAATTCCGATAAGAATGCGGGGGAGAGTCGAGCATGGGTGACACGGTAATATACCAGCGCGCGCATGATATCACTGGAGTTGAGATGCGAGAACACGAGGCAACCTCCGACGGCCAGAGTCGCCAGTGCGGGAATGCACCAGGCTGCAAAGTTCAGGTCGCCGCATAACATCCGGGAAGCGGGGCCCAGTTTGCTCACCTTGATGGTTTGCCTGATTCTCGTGTCCAGGTAGCCGGCGTCGAAGAGCAGTGGCTTGGGTTGACCCGTGCTGCCGGAAGAGAAAAATACACGGGCGCCACGCTCCGCCTCGACATCGTTGGGTGACCCGGCCGCAGCTTGGGAGAAGAACCCATCCTGGATGAGCCATGACCGACCATGCCGAATGCCGGGGGACAAGCGGTCGTGCAAAAACCAATCCAAACCGAGTGCGGCGGCGAGATCATGCCGCATTTCGTCGGGCCAGGCTCCGTGAATGGCAACTGACGTTGCAGGGCGGAGTAAGAGGCATAGAATCAGCAACAGGTGGTCAACACCATGACGCATGCCAAGCCCTACCCTTGCATTGCTCCCCATATCCAACGCTTCCAGAGACTTTCCCCCGGCCAGCAAGCGCTGACCGAGTCCAGCGTAGGTCAATACCTCTTTCCGGGAGATCATCGCGGGCGCCTGAGGTTGCTCGCGAATCATGTCGGCCAGTGCGTCGGCAAACATCGACAGTCACCTCAAGGCGGTAGAAAGCGGTGGCTCGTCATAACACGGTGGCAATCTGCGAGGACCACCTACTGAAAGGGCCGCCTCAAGAGGCGGCCCTTGCATGCACGCGTGCAAGACGGGATAAGCATCTAAACAGATGCGTTACCCTATAGAGCTAATCGCAGCCGCCAAGCGCTTTCAGTTCGAACTCGACAGTAACTTGGTCTGCGCCGAACTTATTCCAACTTTTTCCAGGGCCTTTCGCGCTATCGGTGAGCTTGCCTTCCAATTTTGTGATGTTATCTGGATCACCTTCTTGGTACATATACCCGATCGAATCAACGTTGACCCCATAGCCACTGCACGAGCCTTGCGTGTCTGAGATTCCTGCCCCTAAATAAAAGCCGAAGCTACCAGAGCCTCCTCCGAAGTCCCCGCCGACACATAACACGCCGTAATCTGCGGCTTCGCCGTCGCAGCGCAGTGTGGCCTCAAACATGCAGCCATCGCCACCCTCAAAGGTTTCAGACTCGCTGCCATCACATAATTCCCATTCCACTGGTCCTATGCCGGCTTGCGCGCCCATGGCGCCCAGTGCGCCGATCGCGCCTGCAATCGTCTTAATTTCTTTCTTCATCATGTTCCCTCACTGATTTTAGGATAACTTTTGCGTCCCCGGAGGGTAGCATGTCTATCACGTGATGGACAAGCCGCGTGGGATAGCGCGACGATCTGTTTTAATCACCTGCAACGGTATGGTTTGGCCAAGTGTGCGTCGGCAGTGGGACTGTAAATCCACGTCATGATCGTCCCGGCCAGCCACTGCGACGGTTAATTTCGGCTTGCGTTTATTTGGCTCGCCTCGCGTGGCAATCACGCGGGCTCGGGTCACCCAGGGGTGGATGTGCAGTGCTTGAAGCACCAAACCAGCGTTCACCCATTGACCCCCCACCTGGGTGAGGAGATCACCGCGACCCACAAGCCACAGCCTGCCGTCATGGTCGAGACGGGCGCGTATGCCGGGCCTATAGGTACCGTCGGCCAGGCACTCGCCCGCCGCACGGCCGTTAGCCGCCCACGCATCAGATTCCAGCCTGTTCAGGCGTAGCGCAAGCCAGCCGTCCATCCCCGTCTCTACCGGCTGGCCAAAATCATCCAGGAGCAGGCATCGTGAAGGATGGATGGGGACCCCCGCTGAACTGGGGTAGCGCGCTGTATCCTTGCCCGCTGCGATCGAGACGATGCCCGATTGCGGCAAGTCAAATACAAAGGTTACTTCATGCCCAAGCGCGGATCTCAGGCGATGAGTAAGCAATGGCATGGGCGTATCAGCATGGAGGAAAACTTCACGCAGATGGTGTGAAGCCCCAATCTGAGTCCGAATGCCCTTGCAGCGCTCCCAGGCCCTTTCCGGTCCGATAACCACGTGCGTGGCGCCCATCTTCATAACGGTACTGTCCAGGGTCTGTTTCCCTGCCAGCAACCATGCACCACCTGAGGATAATGCTGCCAAAATGGCGCACACAGAGTGATAATCCGAGTCGTGATCGATCAGCACCCTGTCAGCGGGCTTCAGCGTTCGGGACAGGTTATTCAATCGTTCATGGAATTGCCGAAAAGATAGTCGATGATACGTGTAGAAACCTGCGGAATTCAGGACCAGGAAACGCCTGAACCCCGTTTGGACATCGGGCCAGGCCTTGGGCACAACCGCATTGTCGAGCGCGGACAAATCTGCCGGCTCGGGTAACAATTGAGCGTCGGGCAAGTGAGCATTCTGAGTGTGGCCAACAACCCATGCAATATCGGCCGTCGTCTCCGGCGCTAATTGAAGCAGGCCGTGACTGAAGTTGGGCATTTCTGCAGATTCGGCACCCGCCACCGCCACCGCAAGTGTCGTTATCAGCGAATTTTTGTCTGTCACGCGATCAACCCCGACCACATCGCCGGCCTGGAGCCCGTGGGATTGAAAGTGTGCTGCAAGGCGGCAGCTGAGATCCACTATCTCGCCGACGGTGGCCCAATCACCCTGACCGATCAATGCCAATGAGCCTGGGCTGTCAGACGCTGATCGGAATATTAATTCCAGGAAATGATGATGACGCAAATGGCACCTTTGGTGACGTGGGCTCATGTTGAGTCTGGGTGCATGCACGTTACCATAGGGTTTGAGAGACAACCAGAGCGCCGAGCAACGAGTTCATACGACCTGATCAAGCCGGGTGAGCAGGATAAAA
>Ga0181593_10001873_pt1 | contig 19231 bp, 19 predicted proteins | sample 071ome_19_FD_133756 | JGI IMG/M metagenome (GOLD analysis project Ga0181593, IMG submission 133756) | Coastal salt marsh microbial communities from the Groves Creek Marsh, Skidaway Island, Georgia - 071413AT metaG (megahit assembly) | ecosystem: Environmental > Aquatic > Marine > Intertidal...
CTGAAACCCTGGAACCTGCAACTGACCGACAAGGGTGAACAGTCCATCAGCGCCTATGACGAAAAAACCATGTTGCCGCAGCTGGAATGCATTCCTTCCGTGGCGCCTTCCTACATGTTCATCCCTGACATGAAAGTGATAGCACTGGGTGACAACAGCATCCGTTTCAAGAGCGAATACCAGGGCGTGGAGCGGATTTTCCATCTGGACCAGAACAGTCATGAGGGCGTGGCACCCAGCCTGCACGGCCATGCCATCGCCCGTTGGGAAGGGGATACGCTGATCGTGGATACTGCCCGTTTCAGCGAGAATCGCACCGGTCATACGTCTGGCCTGGCATCAGGCCTGCAAAAACACCTGGTCGAGGAATTCACCCTGAATCCTGATGGCAAAAGCATGACCTGGCGTTTCACGATGGAAGATCCCGAATATTTTAACGGGATGGTGACCGGAGAAGGGCAGTACCTGTTCACACCGAACAGGGAGTACAGCCCGGATGCCTGCAGTCTCGAGAATGCAAAACGTCTTTTGTAGACCCGCGGCCATGCAGTCAGTCCGGACGACAACAACAGATAATGAGAACAACACAGGGGAGAGATGATGAAACCTGAACAGGATGAATTGAAAGGCATCGAGGATGCCGCCGGCAACGGTCTGCTGCATCGCAGGCTGTTCCTGCAGGGAGGCGCGGGACTGCTCGCGGGCGCGGGATTGATGAGTGCCCGTCATGCACAGGCCGCACCGCTTACCATTCCGGCATGGATGAAGGCACCGGGCACGCACATGAGCCCTTATGGCCAGCCTTCTTCACATGAACAGGGCGTGCAGCGCATTGTCGGTGGTACACCCAATGTCACTGGCAGTGGTGTGTCGTTCACCCCGCTGGAAAGGCTGCACGGGACCATCACGCCGAATGGCCTGCATTTCGAGCGTCATCACAGTGGTGTCCCGCAGATCGATCCTGATGAACATGTGCTGGTCATTCATGGCCTGGTGAACAGACCCCTGAAATTCACCATGGACGCGCTGATGCGCTACCCCACCGTGACCCGCATCCAGTTCCTGGAGTGTTCGGGTAACAGCGGGCGCAGCAACATGAGTCCGGAACCGCCCCAGGGACCACTGGGGACCATGCACGGCCTGGTCTCCTGCAGTGAATGGACCGGTATTCCGCTGTCGGTGCTGCTGGATGAGGCCGGCGTCAAACCCGGTGCCGGCTGGGTGCTGGCGGAAGGGGCCGACGCCGCCGCGATGAGCCGCAGTATCCCGCTGGAGAAAATGATGGACGATGCCATCATCGCTCTCTATCAGAACGGTGAACGTCTGCGTCCGGAAAACGGTTACCCCATGCGCCTGTTCCTGCCGGGCTATGAAGGCAACATGTCGGTGAAATGGCTGCGTCGCCTGAAGGTGAATGCCGAGCCGACCATGACCCGGGATGAGACTTCCCATTACACCGATGTGCTGGTGGGCGGCAAGGCGAAGATCCTGACCTTTCCCATCGGTGTCAAATCCGTGATCACCAGTCCGTCACCGGGGATGAATCTTCCCCAGCCGGGCCTGTATGAACTGACCGGACTGGCCTGGTCCGGGGCGGGCAGAATATCCCGGGTGGAGGTGTCCGCCGATGGTGGCGCTACCTGGGCCGAAGCGGCGCTCAACGGGCCGGTACTGTCGAAATCCTTTACCCGTTTCCGCCTGGCCTGGCGCTGGAATGGCGCGCCGGCAACCCTGGTCAGTCGTGCCTTCGATGAGACCGGTGCAGGGCAGCCCACCCGCGATGCCTTTATCGCTGAATACGGCGCAAGAAGTAATTATCACAACAACACCATCCAGTCCTGGGGTGTATCAGGCAACGGGGAGGTGACCAATGTCTATATCTAAAGTCTTCGGTTTGCTGTGCTGCTCGGCCATGGTGGCCTGCACCGCCGTTCAGGAATCTTCAGGTCCGGGATTGGGTGTGCCGATCTCGGCAGCCGACCTGGCACCCTGGGATATCAGTATCGAGAGCGATGGCAGCGGCCTGCCGGCTGGCTCCGGCACAGTCGCCCAGGGGAAAGCGCTCTACAACACGCACTGTATCGCCTGTCATGGCGTGGAAGGGGGCGGCCAGCCCAATGACCGTCTCGTTGGCGGTCACGGGACACTGGACCAGATGGACCAGGTGAGAACCGTGGGCAGCTTCTGGCCCTATGCCACGACCCTGTTCGACTTCACCCGTCGTGCCATGCCCTTTAACACCCCGCAGACACTGTCCAATGACGAGGTGTATGCCCTGTCAGCCTACATCCTGTTCCTTAACGGCATTGTTGACGAGGATGTGGTGATGGATGCACAAACCCTGTCTGCCGTGCGCATGCCCAATGCCGACGGTTTCATCATGTCCTATCCCTGAGACCTGGCCAATGACATCCCTGCACAAACATATTTCAGGCCCGGTGGCGGCAGCCGTCCGGGCAGGCATGCTGGCAGCCTGCCTGGTGCTGGGCAATGCCGCGTCTGCCGCCGAGCCCGAATTCACCCTGATTACCCTGACGGAAGATATTGCCGACCCCTGGGCGATTGCCGCCCTCCCTGATGGGGATATGCTGGTCACGGAAAAGGCCGGTCATTTACGCCTGATCCGGGACGGGATCCTGCAGGACGACGCTGTGCCTGGCGTGCCCGAGGTTCGTGTGGGCGGGCAGGGCGGCCTGATGGATCTGGTGCTGGCACCTGATTTTGCCGACAGCGGCTGGCTGTACATGACCATTGCCAAGCCGGGGCCGGATTCACTGACCGGCACCACGGCTGTCATGCGTGCGCGATTCGACGGACAACGCCTGACCGACCTGGAAGAGATCATCGAAACCCGGGCCTGGGGCGAGGCCGCCAGTCATTACGGAACACGGCTCACGTTTGATGACAGCGGGCACCTGTTCCTGACCATTGCCGACCGTAGTGCCTTTTACCTGACTGGCCGGCCGATGACAGAACATCCTGCCCAGCGCCTGGATACCCACATGGGCAAGGTGTTGCGCCTGAATCTGGATGGCTCTGTGCCGGCAGACAATCCTTTTGTCGGTCGTGATGATGTTCTGCCGGAAATCTGGTCGTTCGGGCACCGTGATCCCCAGGGCATTGCCTTCCGTCCGGCAACAGGAGAGATGTGGGAAGTGGAACATGGTCCACTTGGCGGTGACGAGCTCAACCTTTTGCTGCCGGGCAGGAACTATGGCTGGCCGATTGTCAGCAAGGGTGACAACTATACGGATCTCACCGGGTTTGCTTCCGTTGACAGCCGGGACGACATGGAGGAGCCGCGGTTTTACTGGCTCAAGACCATTGCCCCGTCCAATATCCTGTTCTATTCAGGCAAGCAGTTTCCGGCCTGGCAGGGCAATGCCCTGATCAGTGGACTGTTCGGGGAAAAACTCACCCGCATCACCCTGGAAGGTGACCGGGTCACCAGCGTGGAAACCATCGTTGAGGGTGTGGGGCGGATCCGTGATGTTCACGAAGGGCCGGATGGCACTATTTACCTGGCCATCAATATCGGGATCGCCAAAGCCCCCATCATTCGGCTGCAGCCGGTGGCCCAAGCCGAGTGATTTGCCTGCCGATGCCCGGGATCTTTCTCAAGGCTGGTTGATGGCGGCGTTAACCTCGATGTAATGGCGCTCCCTGGCAAAGCCGTTGAATATCGACACCATCCTCTCCAGCTGTTCAGGCATGGCGGCAGCCAGGTCGTTGCGTTCGGAGGGGTCCTCAACCATATTGAACAGCATCCATGCCTGCCGGGGCAGCTGGACGATTTTCCATTCCCCGCGCACCATCATGCGGTTGCCTGAATGGTCCAGGGCAATGGCTTCTTCCTCCCCGTGAATCCTGCCTTGCCGCGTTGTCAGCAAGGGAGCCATGGAGCGCCCGCGCAGCGGCATCACATCCCGACCCCCGAAGGATCCGTCCGGAGGCTCGATACCTGCCAGGTCGAGGACAGTGGGCATGATATCCATCACGGTCAGAAACTGGCCGGACATGCTGCGGGCGGCGACAGCGTTGTTGTGCCAGGCGAAGGCGGCAACGCGCATGCCGCCTTCAAATGAGGTGCCCTTGGTATTGCGGAAGGGAGAAGAGATCGCATCCGCCCAGCCCTGGCCGATGTTGGCCCAGGAGTCTGGCTTGCCCAGATTGTCCAGCGCGTTGTTGACCGGATCCTGGTCACGACCGCCCACCATGGCGGCGAGCAAACCGCCGCCCTGGGGGCCGTTGTCGTTCATGTAGATGATCCAGGTGTTGTCGAGCTGGCGGGATGCTTCCAGGCGCTCGAGTATCAGGCCGATCTGTTCATCCAGGTGGGCCACCATGGCTGCATGGATCTCCATGGCCCTGGCATAGGCCTGCTGTTCATCGGAGGCCAGCTCCTGCCAGGGACCGCTCTCCTTGTTGCATTGCTCAGTGGCGGCATTGGCCGGAAGGATGCCTTCTGCCAGGGCTCCGGCCATTCTTGCTTCGCAAAGCGCATCGAAGCCAGCGTTATAGGTTCCGGAAAAACGCCCTTCCCGGCCGGGTGGGGTCTGTAGCGGCCAATGGGGCGCGGTGGGGGCATAGACGGCAAAAAAGGGTTCACGGCGGCGCGCATGGTCGTCAAGGAAGGTGAGCAGCTTGTCGGTATAGCGAATCGTGGAGTAGGTGGGATCAGTCAGCCGATGGACTTCTCCGTCGAGGCTGTAGCGTGCCTGGGCCGTGGTGCCATAGTGATTGTCGGAGCCACGCAGCAGAGTGTAATCACGATCAAAGCCATAATTGGCGGGTAACGAGCGACCGGTTGGGTCCCGGTCGCCGATGTGCCACTTGCCCGACATCATGGTGTGGTAACCATTGGCCTGCATGACTTCGGGCAGGGTTGCCACACGGGGTTGCAGAAATCCTTCATAGCCATACTGGCCATCGAACAAGGCATAGTACAGCTGCGACCCCATGCCGGCTTCATGATTGCCGGTGCCGGTAAAGAGCATGGCCCGGGTCGGGGCGCAGCTGGGGGCGGCGTGGAAGTTTGTCAGGCGCATCCCGTCCCGTGCCAGGCGGTCCAGGTTGGGCGTGGGGATGTCGCGGCCGCCGAAAGCCCCCAGATCGGTATAGCCCATGTCATCGGTGACGATGATCAGGAAATTCGGACGGCTGTCAGGGACTTGCTGTGCCCAGGCCGTGGATATGCCGGCAGTGATCAGAAGGCTGATAAAAAGAAAGTATCTACACATATTCGTTATCTCCCGTTTTTCGGGGTGGTGACTTTCCTCACCAGACTGGTCATTTAAAAACTCGGCGGTTGTATCAGTCATTGGTCAAGCGCCCTGACTGCAGGAGAAAAGTCACTGCTTCGGTAGTTGCTCTTGTATGGGGCGTGACTGCGACCCAATACGCCGCCATACGCTGTTATTCCGGAGACCATACGGGCAGTTGAATAACAGGAAACCTGCCAAGGACTGAACAACCGACATCCCCGTGAAAAATCGTTTTGAGAATAACGCTGTCCTAATCCCGGGGCTGCAATAGCTATCGGTGGTGCGTGCGCCGCCGGTTTCAGCCACGATGGACGTTGCTCCTTCGGGCGTCACACGGGTAATGGCTTGCCAGCGAATTTATATCAGCAGGCTTGAGCCATGGCGATGGTTACCGTGCTATCGGGGAGCTGGAGGTTGTCTGCTGCCAGTCCAAGTTCAATGGCGTCCATCGTCATACCAGGTCCAGCAGTATGTCCAGGGTCTGTTCCGGAGCCTCATCCATGACCCAGTGGGTGGTAAAGGCTTCATGGTATTCCCAGGCCGGATCCGCCTTGGTCCTTTCTGCAAATGGCGTAAAGGGCGTATGGGGGAAATTGGTGGCATAGACATAGATTTTACGGGGGATGGTCTGCTCCTGTCCTGTCAGCTGCACTGCTTCCACCAGGGTCAGCAACGGCTGCTTGCCGATCAGTCCCGGCACCTCTTCCAGATTCATACCTGCCAGTGGCGGCACCAGGCCGGGAGTACGTTTCTGGCTGTCGATATACCACTGGTGTTCATAGTCCCCGGTCAAGTCCCACAGGGACTGATCGTGTTGCGGCAGGAAAGCATCAAGATAGCAGATGGCATCAATGCGTGGAGCCAGGTTGCTTGCCAACTGGGTGATCACCATGCCGCCATAGGAATGACCGACAAGAATGAAGCGTTCAAAGCCCGCCGCCTCGATCTGGGCAGCGGCATCATTCACATGATCGGATAGGGTGATGCCGCCATGCAGTTCCGGTTGCCGTGGGCCGATTCCCGGCAGGGCAACCACCAGGGTATCGTGTCCGGCATGACGAAGATCGTTTTCGGTTTTCGTATAACTTTGGCCGCCGCCCCAGGCGCCGTGAACAAGAACAAAACTTGCCATGGAAGTTTCCTGATACAAAATGGCAGGGTAACGTGATTTAGGCTGAAATCAAAATAATGCCCCCTCTTTTTTGCTTTTCCTGTCTTCAGATCCTGGACAGTTCTATCGCCTCCGCAGGGCCAAAAGTGCCTGGTGTCAGGGTGCTTTCGTCATTGACTATGGCATCTGGCCTGGAATCGATAGGGTCCGGGACGGGCTGGCGTGCCGGAAGCAAAAACCGGGAATATGCAAGCTGGACACATATATCACCAGTGAATGCTAAGGCGTCAGTCATTTGATAGTATGTTTGCCTGTATCGCCAATTTTCGCTAATGTTGAGCCACAACAAGAATTAGAAAATCGCTACACCCGCAGGGTTGGGAACTATCACCATGAAACGACGAGAATTGATTCAGGCCTGTGCGATGGCGGCCCTGTTTCCTGAAGGATTGATTGCCGGCAATAGTGTCTTTGCGGCGAATACAGGAACATCGAGGTATTCACGTTTCTTTTTTGATGAGCGCTTTGTTGATCCGGCAACTCAGCTCAGTAATGTGGTAAATGATGTGTTGCTCGTTCCCGTGCGCAGTGATGTCACTGCTGTCTGGACCGGTATGTTGAGCAGGGCTGCCCGGCAGCAGTCACTGGCATTACAGGGACTCACCACCGAATCTTTCGTCTTCTGCCTGCAACGGCTACTTCACGGCAGTCATGCCGTGGAAGTCTCCATGCAGCGAGTCAGCCAGGACCTCTATGGCTGGTCGCTGGTTGCTGACCATAAAAACATCAACAGGAGAGTTGCCTGATGGCCAGTTCACTGCCGCCCGGCGTCGATGTCGATACCCTTAATGCCGCCTTTGAGCGCTTTCGCCGTATTGTCGGCAATGACTGGGTCTTTACGGATGAGAAGCTTTCCAGCTATCGGGATCCCTACACGCTGACCAACGACCCCACCGAATACCAGCCTTCCGGCGCCGTTGCACCGGCCAGCGTGGATGAGGTCCAGGAGATTGTGAAGGTGGCCAACGAATTCGGTGTTCCGCTCTGGCCGGTATCGCGCGGCAACAATTTTGCCTATGGCGGTTCGGCACCGGTGATGTCGGGCACAGTGGTGCTGGACATGAATCGCATGAACCGGATTCTCGAAGTTAACGAGGAATTCGGTTACGCCCTGGTGGAACCCGGCGTCAGTTATTTTGACCTCTATGACTATATCCAGGCGCGCGGCCTGAAACTGTGGCTGGATGTGCCCGATCCCGGTTTTGGCAGTGTCATGGGCAATGCCCTGGACCACGGTATCGGCTATACCCCCTATGGCGATCACTTCGGTATGCAGTGTGGTATGGAAGTGTGTCTGCCCAGCGGCGAGCTGGTGAGAACCGGCATGGGGGCCCTGGAAGGCAACAACACCTGGCAGTTGTTCAAGTACGGCTATGGTCCCTACGTGGACGGCATCTTCTCCCAGTCCAATTTCGGCATCGTCACCAAGATGGGTATCTGGCTGATGCCGGAGCCGGCAGGTTATCGGCCGTATATGATTTCCTTCGAGCGTGAGGAGGATATCGAGCAGGTGGCGGAAATTCTGCGCCCATTAAAAGTGGGCATGGTCATCCAGAATGCGGCCACCATCCGCAGCCTGATCATTGATGCCGCTGTTCATGAAACCAAAAGCAGGTATTACAGCGGCACAGGCCCAGTCCCGACCAGTGTCTACAAGGACATCATGGCAGACCAGCAGATCGGCATGTGGAATTTCTGCGGTGCGCTCTATGGTCCGCCACCGGTCACCGATGCCCTGTGGTCTGTCATTCGTGAGGCCTTCTCCCGGATTCCGGGTGCCAAATTCTATTTCCCGGAAGACCGTACCCGTGAGCACGATATCCTGCTGCACCGTGCCGAAACCATGAAGGGCATCCCCAAGCTTACCGAATTCAACTTTCTGAACTGGAATGGTGGTGGCGGCCATGTGGGCTTCTCACCGGTATCCCCCATCACCGGGAAGGATGCCATCAACCAGTATAACCTGGTGAACAACCTGGTACGCGAATACGGATTTGATTATATGGGGCTGATGGCGGTGGGCTGGCGCGACATGCATCATGTCACCGTGGTGGTTTATGACAAGAACAACCCTGATGAAATCCGGCGCATGGACGAAGTATTCAACATTCTGGTGGACGAGGCGGCCAAGGCCGGATACGGTGAATACCGTACCCACATTCGCTACATGGACCGAATCGCCCAGACCTATGGCTGGAACAACGGTTCGCTCTGGCGCATGCACGAAACCATCAAGGATGCCCTGGATCCCAATGGCATCATTGCTCCGGGGAAGTCCGGTATCTGGCCCAGCAGGTACAGGGGGTAAGCCGTGAAAAGAACTTTGAAACTCTCGTTATTCCTGCTGGGTTTGAGCACGCTTGCCGTTCAGGCCCAGGACGGCCAGGCCCAGTTCCAGAAACACTGCACCCCCTGTCACGCACCGGGCATGAATCATCCAGGCACCATCCAGCTGACCCTGACAAGAGGAGAAGACAATGGTGTGCTTGAAGAACGGGATAATCTGATACCGGTCTATGTCAAAACCATCGTGCGCAATGGACTCAATGCCATGCCGGCATTCAAGCCGACCCAGGTTACTGACGCTGAGCTGGATGCCATTGCCGAGTATCTGAAGAAATAGCACAATAAGGTCTGGTGGGGGCTGGTGTAACAGCCAGCCTGCATCATTTTGTTTGCTTGTTGATCACGCCGGGGCTTGCCCGGCAATGCCGAAACTTTCCATATGCTGAAAACACTACGCCTGCTTCCTGCCATTCTGTTGACCGCCATCGTGCATGTGCCAAATATTCAGGCCCAACCGGACCTTTCCGGCGTCTGGGTGTTGCTCCAGCATGACAGGCCCGGCGGCTTGTTCGGTGCACCTGCCGATCCTGTGTTGTCCGCTCGCGGGCAGGAAATAGTGGATGATTTCAGGGATGGTCTTGCGCCAGATGCCCCTGAAAGAGGCGCTTTTTGTGTGAATTCAGGGATGCCGGAATCCATGTTCGGTATTGCCGGTTACCCACTGGATATCATTCAGCGTGAAAAGCGAATCACCTTTATTTCCGAATTCCAGTCCGAGGTTCGCCGGGTCTATCTGGATGGCAGGGCCATGCCGGAGGATTATCCTGTTACCCGTAATGGTTATTCAGTAGGGCGGTGGATCAGGGAAGACGGCGGTGATGTGCTGGAAATTGATACTGCGCTCATCAAAGCCTGGGAGGTGGACAAGTGGGTGCATAGTGAAGCAGCAGCAGTCAAAGAACGTATCTCTCTTGTAAATGCCTCGAAGCTGACCCTGGGTGAAAGACAGGCCCGGGAAGTCGAAGCCGATGAACTGGTGATGCAGAACATCATTACAGTGACAGATCCTGTCATGTATGAGCGACCACAGACCGTGACCGTCTGGATGAAAAAAGTGCCGGATTCCACGCTGCTGGAATACAACTGTAATGAGTACAACTGGCGCAATGCCCTGAAAAACTGACCCGGGCCAGTCGTCGCTTGTCCTGACTGTTCTGCAGTTACGCTTCCCCTTTTTTTACTGGTACACTCGGTTTCCCTGGCTGCTGCCATGACCTGTTTGTTGACGTGGAGAAAACACATGAAACTGCTGAAAATCCTGTTTATGCCCTTGCTTGTCGTGGGCCTGTCCCATTCTGTCTATGCCAGTGACCTGCCGATTCCCGGTATCAAACCGGCCAATGATTATCCCGGCGCCGGCCTGACGCCTGACCCGAATACCGAGTACAAGGTGGTCTTCGATTTCAACGTCAACGATGACAATCTGGATGATCCCTACCCCATGCTGCCTTTCGTGGCGAAGTACGTGAACACGCTCGCACATCTGGGAGTGCCGAAGGAAAACCGCAAGATTGCCATTGTCATGCACCAGGGTTCTGCCCTGATCGGCCTGAATAACGACGAGTTCAAGGCCCGCCACGACGGCAAGGACAACCCCAATATCGAACTGATCAAACAGCTGCATGCTGCCGGTGTCAGCTTCCATCTGTGCGGGCAGGGTGTAATAGCCAGGGACGTTGATACCAGGGACCTGCTGGATGAAATCGAAGTGGATTACTGGGCACTGACCACTATTATTGAGCTGGGTCGTCAGGGCTACGTCATCCTCAGATAAAAATTGGGGTCAGAACACTATTTCCAAATAAAGATGATCTGACCCCAATTTCCGGAGAATAATGATGAAACGTTTTTTACTGACCAAATGTCTGGCGATACTTGCCATGATATTGGCGCTGCCGATTTCGGCCCAGGTGCCAATTACGACTCGTGATACCCTGTTGGACCGTATCCAGATCGAGGATATGCTGCTGGCTTACTACTATGGATTCGAAGTGGACGAGGGGCACGACTGGACAGCCATGTATACCGATGATGCGGTGCTGGATATCAACGGTAAGGTCTACAAAGGTAAGAAAGAAATCCAGGGGTTGTATGTCAATTACGATGAAATCTCGCCGGAAGAGAATGTCCCCGGCAAGGTGCATGTGCTGATGACCAATCCACGCATCATCGTGACCGGAGATACGGCTACGGCCCATATGATCTACACGGAAGTGATGAACGATACGGTGTATCTGGCACCGCGTCTGATCGAGCAGGGCAGGGAAGATACCAAATTCCGCAAAATCGACGGGACCTGGTATATCACCGAACGCCTGATCACCCAGGATGGCGGATTGCCGCCATCGTATTACGACACCTACAAACCCCGCTAATAAAATGAATAAAATGGGGTCAGATCATCTTTATATGGAAATAGTGTTCTGACCCCATTTTTTTATCTGTTACTGCGCTGGACGATGCCCATCATCTTGAAGGCCAGCAGGGACGCCGAAAACTGGTAGGCATGAAACCCTTCAATGGGCGCGAACTCGGTGATGTCGAAACCGATGATCTGGGCCTGGCTGGCTACTGATTCGAACAGGGACAGGGTCTGGTACCAGCCCAGTCCGCCCGGTACCGGTGTGCCAGTGGAGGGGAACACGGACGGATCAAGACCATCCACATCCACGGTGAAAAACACCTTCTCCGGGAAGTCGTCCGGCAGGTCGATATGGGTGATGTTATTGGGCACCAGGATGTCGGCATCAATGTGATGCACGCCATGGACCTTCCGGGTTTCCATTTCTTCCTGGCAGAAAGCGCGGATGCCCAGCTGGTATAACGGAATCCCTTCATCCACGATGCGCTTCATCACAGAAGCATGGCTGTAGGGATTGTCTTCATAGCGGTCACGCAAATCCGCATGGGCGTCGATCTGGACGACACCGAAGTCGTCAATGCCCGCATCCAGAAAGCCACGGATCATGCCGTAGGTCACGGTGTGTTCACCGCCCAGGCCTACCGGGATCTGTTCCCGGCGGGCAATTTCCCGCACCACTTCGGCAATACGATCTGTCACCACGGCGCCATCGCCATCACAATCGATGGGCGGATGGGTATAGATACCTTCCTCGCCCGGCATGCTTTTGCCATCCCATTGTTCCAGCTGCCAGCTGGCCTCCAGAATGGATCGCGGGCCATCGGCTGTGCCGCCACCATAGGACACTGAGGCTTCATAGGGAATCGGCACCACATGGAACCAGGCGGTTTCCGGTGTGGGGTGTTCGTATTCGGAGCCAAGAAATACCGGGTAGCCGGGCGCGGCGAACTGGTCAAAGTCGTCCATAGTCACACTCATCTTGCCTGTTTATGACAGGCGATTGCGAAAATCCTCAAAGCCGAACTCACGCACCACGCGCAGCTCATCCGTCTGTGAATTCCAGATGGCGATGGCCGGCAGGCGCACCCCGTTGAAGGTGGTGGTCTTGACCATGGTGTAATGGCTCATGTCATCAAACACCAGGCGCTCTCCCACCTTTAGGGCATGATCGAAACTGTAGTCACCCATCACATCGCCGGCCAGACAGCTCAGGCCACCCAGGCGATAGGTATGGGAAAGCTGACCCGCTTCACCGGAACCAAAAATATGCGCCCGGTAGGGCATTTCCAGGGTGTCCGGCATGTGACAGGTGGCGGAGCAGTCCAGGATGGCAATATCGCTGCCGTTGGTCATGGTGTCGAGTACTTCGCTGACCAGTATCCCGGTATGGATGGCGATGGCTTCACCGGGTTCGATATAAACCTGGACATTGTATTTTTCTGAAAAAGCCTTCACGCGTTTGATCAAGGCTTCTACGTCGTAATCGGGGTGGGAGATGTGATGGCCGCCACCGAAATTGATCCAGTCGAACTGTGACAGTTTATCGCCAAGCACGGCTTCCAACTTCGCCAGCGTTCTATCCAGTGGCTCAAAGCCCTGTTCACAGAGTGTGTGAAAGTGCAGGCCGTTGAACATGCTCAGATCGGTGTCCAGAATCTGGGAAACAGGAACACCAAGGCGTGATCCGGTGGAGCAGGGATCATATAACGGCACCGCACCCTCGGAATGTTCAGGATTGATGCGCAGGCCGAAATCCAGATTGGGACGGGCTGCTTTGGCTGCCGTGATTATCGGCTGGAACCGCTGCCACTGGGTCAGGGAGTTGAAGACCACATGATCGGCAAAGGTGAGAATTTCCCTCAGATCATTTTCCGGGAAGGCAGCGGAATAAACGTGCACTTCTCCGTCGTATTCGTCTTTGGCCAGGCGTCCTTCCAGCAGGCCGCTGGAACAGGTGCCGCTCAGGTATTTGCTGATCAGCGGTGCCAGGGAAAACATGGAAAAAGCCTTCAGGGCGATGAGCACCTTGGCCCCTGAACGGGCCTGCACGTCCGCCAGTATTTTCAGGTTGTTCTCCACCGCCACCTCATCCACGACAAAGCAGGGTGATGGCACCCGGCCCGGATCGAAGTCCAGGAAGGTGGCGCTGGCTGGGGTGTTGGTCATGGGATCAGACCAGGTCGTATCCGGGTTCTTCGATGACGACCCAGGGCAGACCATGCTGATTCATGTTCTCCATGAAGGGGTCAGGATCCATCTGCTCCATGTTCCAGACGCCGGGTTTGCGCCACTGACCTTCCAGAATCATCTTGGCACCGATCATGGCCGGCACTCCCGTGGTGTAGGAAATGGCCTGGGAGAGCACCTCGGCATAGCAGGCCTGGTGATCGCAGATGTTGTAGAGGTAAACGGTTTTTTCCTTGCCGTCCTTCAGGCCGGTGACCACACAGCCGATGCAGGTCTTGCCTTTGGTGCGCGGGCCCAGGGTGGACGGGTCAGGCAGCAGGGCCTTGAGGAACTGGATGGGCACGATCTGCTGGCCCTGGAATTCCACAGGCTCAATGCCGGTCATGCCGACATTGCCCAGCACTTCCAGATGTTTGAGATAGCTTTCACCAAAACTCATCCAGAACTGGGCGCGCTTGAGGGTTGGAAAATTCCTGACCAGCGACTCCAGCTCTTCATGGTACATACGATAGATGTTGAAGGTGCCGACCTCTTCCGGACAGGTGAAGGACTGGTGCAGGGACATGGCTGGCGTGGTGACGAACTCGCCGTTTTCCCAGTGCCGGCATTCAGCGGTTACTTCACGGATATTGATCTCCGGGTTGAAGTTGGTGGCAAAGGGGTAACCGTGGTTGCCACCGTTGACATCGATGATGTCCAGCGTGTGGATCTCGTCAAAATAATGCTTGGCCAGATACGCGGTAAAAACATTGGTGGCGCCGGGATCAAAACCGCTGCCCAGCAGGGCGGTCAGGCCGGCTTTCTCGAACCTTTCCTGGTAGGCCCACTGCCATTTGTATTCGAATTTGGCGGTATCCAGCGGCTCGTAGTTGGCTGTGTCCATGTAATCGACACCGGCTTCCAGGCAGGCATCCATGATAGTGAGATCCTGGTAAGGCAGGGCCACGTTGATCACCAGGGCAGGGTTGATCCTGTTGATCAGGGCAACCAGCTCGGGCACGTTGTCGGCATCCACCTGGGCGGTGTCGATGGTTCTTCCCTGTTTTTCCCGGATCTGTTCGGCAATCTTGTGGCATTTGGACTCGGTCCGGCTGGCCAGGGTGATATGGGTGAAAACCTCAGGGAGTTGTGCACATTTGTGAGCCACTACCTGCCCAACGCCGCCGGCGCCGATGATGAGTACATTTGCCATGGTGAATCTCTCCAACTTCATGTCCCGGTATCAGTATCCGGGCTCCAAACCGCCTATAGTACAAAATGCCGGGCCAGGATTGGAGTATTTTGCATGGGCATATGGGGGTTCATGGGAAATATCTGCTGTTTTCCTGATGTCGCATCTGCGACAATGCGCGCCTTTCCATCTTGAGGACCACACCATGCAGATTGCCGATAACAGCGTTGCCAGTTTTCATTTCATTATCCGCGATGAGGCCGGTGCGGAACTGGACAACTCCGGTGATCAACCCATGACCTACCTGCATGGCCAGAATTCCCTGCTGCCCGGTCTGGAAGAGGTCATGGTGGGCAAGACTGTGGGCGAAAAATTTACGGTCACCCTGCCCCCGGAACAGGCCTTTGGCGAGATTCGTCCTGACAGCGAACAGCGGGTTCCGTTAAAGCATCTGCACGGGGCCAAGAACTGGAAGCCGGGCATGCAGGCCGTGGTGAATACCCAGCATGGCCAGCATCAGGTTACCGTGGTAAAAGTCGGTCACACCATGGCCACCATCGACACCAACCATCCCCTGGCAGGCAAGACGCTGGTCTTTGAAATCGAAGTGACTGACGTCCGTGAAGCCAGTGAAGAGGAAATTTCCCATGGTCATGCCCATGGACCGGGTGTTCATCATCACCCTTAAAAAAAGGGGTCAGATCATCTTTATATAAAAATAGGGGTCTGACCCCTGTTTTTTTATTCCGCCTTTTTTATGACCAGCAGGGCGCCGTCCTGTTCTTCGGTCAGGAAATACAGCAGTCCGTTAGGGCCCATGCGGATATCACGAATACGCTGGTTCAGGGATAAGAGCATATCTTCACGCTGGCGTTCATCACCATTTTCATCATAAAAGATGCGCACCATCCGTCCGGTGCCGGGCAGTTGGCCAACACGCTGGGCACCGATGAAAGCGCTGGTGGTCCAGGTGGGGAAATCCGTGCCGGTATAAAAGGACAGTCCAGATGGGGAAATTCCGGGGATAAACGCAGAAAGCGGTCGCTGCATCCCTTCCATGTGGGGGGTTGGGGATACATAAGGACCGGAATACTCTCGACCGAAGCTCACCAGCGGCCAACCGTAATTGTTACCGGCGAGAATGATATTCACTTCATCGCCGCCGTTGGGGCCATATTCCACTTCCCAGAGTTCACCGGTTTCAGGATGCACGGCCAGACCGGAAGGGTTGCGGTGTCCCAGGCTGAAAATTTCCGGACGATATTCACCCAGTCCGGCAAAAGGATTGTCTTCCGGTACGCTTCCGTCCAGGTTCAGACGCAGAATCTTGCCACGCAGGCTCAGAATGTCCTGGGCCGAGCCATCCCGGGTAGCACCCACTCCCATGTACAGTTTGTTGTCGCTACCAATGGCCAGACGCGCCGCACCACCACCGGCGCCGTCCCAGGTGTCTGATACCAGCAGTTCTTTTACATCCGTAATACGGTTGTTGTCATAGCGGGCGCTGGCGAGGACGAACGCGACCTCCTTGGGCTCTGAAGACAGTAGTTTATGGTAGGTGAGATAGAGGCGCCGGTTGCTGGCAAAGTCGGGATGGGGCAGGACTTCCATCAGACCGAGCAGGCGTTCCACATAGATGGTATCAGGCAGGCCTGGAATGTATTCCGGCTCCAGTTTTCCGTCATGGATAAGCCGCAGATGACCTTCGCGTTCGGTAACCAGCATGTCACCATTGGGCAGGAAAGCCAGGCTCCAGGGATGGGGCAGGCCATGGGCCACGACTTCCACCTGAATCCTGGCCTGGTAGGTCTGGATGTCCCAGGGGCCGTCACCCAGAGGAGATGAGCCAAACTGGGCCTGCAGATTTGGCGAGATTAGAAAAGCCAGCAGGACAGTAAAAGGAGGCAGAGTAATTTGAAACCTGATGTTCATCTTATTTCCCGAAAAAAGGTTGAACTTTCAATGGCAAAAATGGGGTCAGATCATCTTTATATAAAAATAGTGTTCTGACCCCATTTTTTACTGGAATTTCAGCAGGGTCATGTTTTCGTAGGTTGCGCTAATGGCTTTGGGCAACAAGCGATCATAGTAGGCCCAGTCGGCATACTGTTCCAGTTTGATCTCGTCCAGCAGTTGTTCAAGGGTATGGCCATGGGAGATTCCTTCATTGACCGCAGTCCGCAGGTCCAGCAGGAACTGTAGTGGCAGTTTCACCTCATCCTTTGTAAAGAAGCCGCCGTGCCCACCGGCAAAAGTATCGAAATCCAGGTCCAGTACCGCCTGGTAGGAACGTATCCATTCATTGATCGGGGTGCCATCCAGGGGACCGCAGGCACTGGGTACTGAACGGATATCATCACGCACCAGGGCGTCAGCAATCATGTCGGTGACAAATACCACACGTTCATCGGGGAACAGTACAGCGGTCATATCATCACCATGGTTCTTGCCAGGATGCATCAGTTCAACAGTTTTGCCACCCAGTGTCAGGCTCATGCGCTGGGAATAGGTAAGATCAGGGGGCAGAATGTCGGCCTGTAGTTCCTGTGGTGTGACGGTGCCGTCCGAGTTGAGATCAAGCTGCTCAAACCAGCCATCAAACATGCCGCAGATACCGGGGTCGGCATTGGTTGGTCCCATGATCTCTTCTTTTTCTATGGTGCCATTGCTGTTGCGATCGATCATATCGCCGGGCATGTGGGGATAACGGCCATCCATGTTCATGGCTACCCGTTCGTGGGCAACGATGGTGGCGGTATCGGCAAACACGCCGGCACCGGCGGCATGGTCAAAGTGACTGTGGCTGTAAATCACATAGCGCACAGGAACATTAAAACGGCTGTCCAGCTCGCCCTTGAGCCACTGGGCAAAAGGGAGGTTCAGAGGATCAGCGAGAATGATGCCCTCATCGGTCACCAGGAAAATGCTGTGCCAGGCCCCATTGCTGGCACGATAAAGGTTGCCGGTGATGTTCTGGATACTGTTTCTGAACATGAAGGTGGGTGTTTCCTCTTCCTGGGCAGCAGCAGATAAGGTCGTCATGCCAGCAAGCAGTAGGGAGGCGGCCGCAAGATGCTTTAATGATGTAGTGAAAGCCATGGGGATATCCAGTTATACAGCGTTGCCCGCAATGTAGACAGTTCGGCTGGGGAGTGCAAGGTCTGCCCTGACACGACGGGTTCTGGTAACCTGCCCTGACACTGTTTTATCATCGGTGCCAGATTGCCTGACAAGAAAAATGGAGAGGAAAATGAAAAAGACATCAATGAGCCGTCTATTCATGGCGGGTTTGTTCGCCATACTGCCAGTATCCGCACTGCTGGCGGCAGAGAGTGCACCGCAGCGCGCCAACGGGCTGCATATCGATCCGGTCGGGCAGGGTCCTTTTTATTACGATACCGCCGAAGGTGTGGACATCCGTGTGCGGGTGATCGCCAGGGGGATCAATCATCCCTGGAGCATCACCTGGCTGCCGGATGGCAGTGCGCTGGTCTCCGAGAAAAATTCCGGTGCCATTCGCCGGATAGTTGATGGTGAGCTGCTGGATGAGCCGGTGTTGGGCGGGCCACCGGAAGTCATGGTCAGTCGCTATACAGGACTGCTGGATATTGCCCTGCATCCCGATTTTGCCAACGAGCCCTACATCTATATGAGCTATAACAAATTCCTCGAAGGGGGTGGAGGCGCCGTTGCCATCGCTCGGGGTCGCTGGGATGGCACCAATATCCAGGGGACAGAAGATATTTTTGTGGGCGAGGAAGGCACGACCAATGGCGTGCGCCTGCTCTTTGGACAGGACGGCATGCTGTATTTTGGCGTCTATGTCACCACTGATGCCCCGGAACCGAATTTCCACACTGATACCCAAAAGGGCAAGATTCTGCGCCTGACTCCGGAAGGGGATGTTCCCAGCGACAATCCCTTTGTGGGCCGGGAAGGCTTTTTGCCGGAAATCTGGAGTTATGGTCATCGTACGCCAACAGGCCTGACCTTGAACCGGTCAACCGGTGAAATATGGGAAACGGAAATGGGTCCAAATGGTGGGGATGAGGTAAACCGGATTCGTCGTGGCGGCAACTACGGCTGGCCGCTGGTCAGGCTGGGTCGCTCTTACAGCGGTGCCTGGCAGCGTGAACGCTTCCAGATGGAAGGCACCATCAATCCCTATGCTTTCTGGATGCCGGGTATCTCACCATCCTCCCTGGTGTTTTACGATGGCCAGGAATTTCCGGAATGGCATGGCGACTTGTTCGTGACCGGCATGCAGGTGGGGCAGATTCCGGGTACCGGACAGCTCCAGCGTATCAAGTTCAATGCCGATGGCGATGAGATCCGCCGGGAATCCCTTCTGGAAAACCTGCGCCAGCGTATTCGTGATGTGAAGATGGGCCCTGATGGGCGCCTGTATTTACTGACCGATGAGGATGACGGTATGGTGCTGAGGATTGAAGCGGTTCGATAACATGACTATGCCATGCCAGTGCTGCTTGCATGGCATATAAAATAATATTGAGGAACCCTGTATTCCCATGAAACCCTTTTTTCAGCACACATGCAGATTGCTGCCCTTGTGTTTTGCGGCGCTGGCAGCCAGCCAGGCTTCTGGTCAGTCCGGGGATATGACTGGCACGATAGCGGCCATTACGCCGGAGATCATTGAGCTTCGACATCGCATTCACCAGTATCCTGAACTGGGCAACCGGGAATTCAGGACGGCGGCACTGGTCGCA
>Ga0181593_10001874_pt1 | contig 19230 bp, 18 predicted proteins | sample 071ome_19_FD_133756 | JGI IMG/M metagenome (GOLD analysis project Ga0181593, IMG submission 133756) | Coastal salt marsh microbial communities from the Groves Creek Marsh, Skidaway Island, Georgia - 071413AT metaG (megahit assembly) | ecosystem: Environmental > Aquatic > Marine > Intertidal...
GAAATTGTCCAGCTCGCTAACCACTTCATGCAAAAACCGGCGGCACTCGTCTTGATCTCCCTCTATATCCAACTCGACCCGGCCATCGGCCAGATTCTTAACATACCCGGTTACCTCGAAACCACGGGCAATCTGTTTAACGCTGTAGCGGAATCCGACTCCCTGCACATGGCCTGTGAAGTGAGCCAACAAGTGGAAAACAACCTCTTCTGATTCCATAAGTTGCTTATCTTGAAGGAAAAAGGTGCTTTGCCAATGTCAAAAAATCGATTTCATAAACTGCCGATAAATCCGCCTCCCCCAGTTTAAACCCCAAAGCAAATAATTTTCGACAATTCGATTGCCAAAGAAAATCCCGCTTCGTAACTTCGCTCAGCTTTTTCATTAAGGCTAAATAACAGCGATATGGCTAACTTCGATTTTGACAGCAACGCCGACGGCGAGTGGGACGATAGCTGGGAAACGATTTGGAACGAAAGCGACTGGGAGCGCTACCTCAAGTCCGAGGATAGGCAAGTATATCAGTATCAACGTCTTTACGCTAGCAAAGCCCAAGACGTGGATCGTCTGGACAAAGTAGCCAGCTCCATGGGCTGGGATGCTCGAGGAGATTCCTCTTCTGGCGACCACTCCGATCAGCTGACCGAATTGCCCGAAAGCGAGCCCTACACGCTGCACAAGCATCCTTTATACATCGCTAACAAAGCCCTCCATCGCTGGCTATCTGAAAACTGGAAACAAGAGGCCAACAAGCATTCTGATCGGCTTTCCATCTACAGCGCTCTATCCCTCCAAGAGGCGATATCCAAATCCGATGAATACGGACTCTTGGCAGTGACCGCCCTCGATTTAGCCGATTTCTCGCTCGCCATTGCCTACATAAAGCGCGGCTTTGCCCACTTGAACGCCCTTTTGGCTCGCCTTTCTAGTATCGACCATTTTGAGAGGGAATCGCTGTCGGAGTTCGTCAGCCAGGCGAGAATGCGGATCTTCGACATCCGCGAAATCTGGCTTCGCGTGGCCGCCGATTGCCGAGCCGCCTCTGAATCCCGGTTCGAAGAGGACTAAGCTACCTTCCATCTAGCCTCGTCCCAATTTTGGCTTGCTGAGCCATCCCTTGACCTGATGACGTTTAGAAAAGACCTAATCTCGCCCTCATTGCCAAAGCTCGACTTGTGCCGCAATCAAGTGCGCAGTTTGCTGAGGAAAAGCGGTGAGCGGAATCCGTGCGCCTTCACCCAAGCCGCGGCCTGCTATACTGAATTCTTATCCGAATATTTCTACTTGCTCGGATTCACTTCAGTCGAAGCCCGTCTCGAGCAAATCCGAGCCACTTATCTTCGATGCTGGAAATACACCCCTTACATCAGGCGCGTTTCCGACTTCGAGCGTTTCTTGCAGACTCAGCTGGAACGCCTGCCTACGGTCCCCTCACTCAAACTGCCTGAGGAAACCTATCATCGCATTAACGACCTCGATCATACGCAGCGCTTCCTTCTCGTTGCCCGCAACTACCAAAATTGGTCTTATCGGGCCCTCCATTTGGCCACGCGTATCAAGAAGAGCGAGATCACCCACGCCCTAACCAAAATGAAGTGCGTTCTAACTGGCTTCCAGACCGAAAAGCTCACGGACTCCGAATGGTCCCTGCTCTTGCAAGTCAATGACCTGATTGAGGGCGAACTCAAAACCCGCGAAATCAGAGCCATCGAAAAAGCGATCGCTAAACGCCCCCTGCTTCTAAAGTTCAAGGCAGACTGGCTACAATTTCGATGCGGTCTGGCCGAGATCAGAGATCAGATGTTAATCAGTCCCGAAGAAGCGACACAGTTCAAGGAGTCTCTTAGCGAAGATTTACGATCAATCCCGGTGATGCACCCAAAATTAAGCGACACCTTGATCAACCAAATTTCGTTCACGCGAATTCCCAGCGCTTAGCCTAACTAGCGAGCCCGAGTCCGCCAATTTCCTCGGCTCTTCGCTTGGTTTCGCCTCTGTTTTACAAATACGGGAAGCAGAGTGTTTTCAATATAGGCAAAGGCTGAGCCCAGTCCCTCCTTCTGATAAATCTCTCCGATAGTCGCTTCGATGCCAGTCGGTTCTCCAAAACAAGCCAAAAAGCGATTGGATGTCATCCCTGTAAAAACCTCTATGCGCTCGCCCGGCAGTACGTCTGACTGCCGCAAGATCCATTCGCGGGCGAAAAGCGCCAATACCGCGTCTCCAACCCAAGCGCTCGATCGCTTCTCAGTTTCAAGCATATTCCAAAAACATCGAATTACCTATAAAACGAAACTCAACGGAAAACCACGGACAATATCGCTGAATCTTTCTCTTTTTCCTGCTTCGCCGGTTCCAGCCTATTCGCTTGCACCGTCGCTATCTTAGGAAAAGCGCCACCATGGTCCCCGGTTCCTGTGACCCTAGGATTGGCTTGTTTGGCGAGAAGAGGACGTTGCCATAATACGTATCCTTTAGAATAATACTTTTCCAAATAATACAGCGCGTAGATCGAACATTGAGAAAAAAGCTTTTTTGGGCAAGAATCTGAAAATCCCGAATTTGCTGAGTAAGGTTTTAGTACCTATTTTTGCAGATAAATACAGGGGTTGAACTTTTTCCAATTGCGCCCAAAGATTCACCTATGAACCGTCGACATTTTCTGAGATCCAGCGCTGCCGGCTTGGCGCTTGCCGCCCTAGGGCGCCCTAGTTTCGCTCAATTCGATTTTCCCAAAAAACGCGTCGGGCTAATTGGTTCTGGCTGGTATGGAAAATGCGATTTGCTCAGACTCATCCAAGTCGCTCCCGTAGAAGTCGTATCCCTCTGCGACGTGGACAGCCAGATGCTATCGGCAGCAGGGGATATCGTCGCTAGCCGGCAGCTCTCGAAAAAGCGCCCTCGCCTTTACAGCGACTACCGAGAAATGCTGGCGGAGAGGGACTTAGACATCGTTTTGGTCGACACTCCCGACCACTGGCACGCCTTACCCACGATCGAAGCCATACAGGGAGGAGCTGATGTCTACGTACAAAAACCGACAGGCGTCGACGTAGTAGAGAGCCAGGCCATGCTTGCGGCTGCTCGCAAATATGGGCGCGTGGTTCAAGTCGGCACCCAGCGCCGCAGCACGCCCCATTTAATAGAAGCCCGCGACATCATCCAGGAGGGCAAGCTGGGAGCCATATCTCACGTAGAGCTTTCTTGCTACTATCACATGAGAACACGGGAGAATCCGCCCGATACTCAGCCACCCGCTCATTTCGATTATGACATGTGGACCGGCCCAGCCCCTATGCGTCCCTACAACAAGCTAGTTCATCCCCGAAAATGGCGCGCTTTTATGGAGTATGGGAACGGCATCGTGGGGGACATGTGCGTTCACATGCTCGACATGGCTCGCTGGATGCTGAATCGCGGTTGGCCAAGCTCAATTAGCTCCCATGGAGGTATCCTTGTCGACAGGCAGAGCAAAGCGAATATCAGCGATACGCAGAGCGCCACTTTCGACTATGGAGATCTGCAAATGGTATGGCAGCACCGGACCTGGGGACACCCCGCCGACCCGGAATATCCTTGGGCTGCCATCTTTTATGGGGAAAAAGGAACCCTGAAAGCCAGCGTCCACAAATTCGACTTCATCCCCCGCAACAAAAACGCTAAGCCCATCCATCGCGATGTGGTTTTCGAACTCGAGCGGTACCCGGAAGACAAGACCGAGGAAGGCCTGGAGAAACACGTGGCTCCCGCTATCCGCGGCCACATGAAAGACTTTTTGAAGAATATCGAAACTCGAGGCCGACCAATTGCCGACATCGAACAAGGCCACATTTCTAGCGCTTCTTGCATTTTGGCCAACGTGGCTATGAAGCTAGGCCGAACGATCCGTTGGGATTCCGCCAATGGAAAAGTGGTCGGCGACGATGAAGCGAATGCGCTGCTTGCCAGGGAATACAGGAAACCTTGGATTCACCCCACTCCTCAGAATGTTTAATAGACGTAACAACCTTATAAATTCATGATTACCGAAATGTTTAATAGCCGCCTTCGGCGCAAATTGCTCCCAGTCCTGGCAACCGCTTTTCTCATGGCCGCCTGCTCCCAGCAATCTAATCCTGCCCGCGGCTCTGACAGCTGGGTCTCCCTATTCGATGGAAAGTCTTTTTCCGGATGGGAAATGAAGTCGGAAATCGCCGAGCGCATATGGACTATCAAGGATGGGGTGATCGATTGCCAACCCTTGCAAGGCGGCAAGGACGATAAGAATCTTTGGTCAAACGATGAGTATGGCGACTTCCAGCTTCACGTAGAGTGGCGCATCAAAGAACTGAAGGGCATCTACAATACGCCCACGGTCTTGCCGGATGGTAGTTACCTTCTGGATGCGAACGGCGAGAAAGTCGTCACTCCAAGACCGGGAGCCGATTCTGGAATCTATTTGCGTGGTTCGAGCAAATCCCAGCTAAACATTTGGGCATGGGACATCGGCTCAGGTGAAGTCTACGGCTACCGGAACAACCAAAAGGATCCCTTAATTAGAGCTGGCGTTACGCCGAAGAAGAAAGCCGACAAGCCGATCGGCGAATGGAACGCCTTCCACATAACCATGAAAGGCGATCACTTAACCGTGGTCCTCAATGGAGAAACGGTAATCGAGAACGCCCATCTCCCCGGTGTTCCCGAATCCGGCCCTATTGCTCTCCAGCACCACGGAGGCTATAACGAAGCCGAAAGCGTTTGGAACGGGGCCTCGAGTCTTGTCCAATTCCGCAATATCAAAATCAAGGAGCTCTAAGGGCCCGCCTACTACTCGATGGCCTATTCGAAATCCGCCCTAGCGGCATTCGCACACCCCGACGATATCGAATTCTGCGCTGCCGGCACCCTTCTGTTGCTCGCCGATCAAGGTTGGAGTATCCATTATTTCAACATTTCTAGTGGCGATCTCGGGAGCTTTGATCACGATCGAATTGCCACACAAGAGATTCGTAGAAACGAAGGGAAAAAGGCAGCTCAGATCCTCGGGGCTACCTATCACGAAAGCATCTGCCACGACCTGCAGATATTCTACAACGCTGACAATATCCGCAAAGTCGCTTCTGTCGTCAGGGAATGCCAAGCTAGCATCGTGCTTACCCACTCGCCAGTCGATTATATGTCTGATCACGAGATTGCCAGTCAACTGGCCGTTACAGCCACTTTCAGCCGCGGCATGCCAAACTTCGTATCCGATCCTCCGGTAGACGCCGTTGCCAACGACGTCACTGTCTACCACGCCATGCCTCACGGAATGCGAGATCCTCTACGCAAGCGTATCAAAGCTGGACTGTACATCGATACCGCTTCCACCCAGGACCGTAAGCGCGAGGCTTTAGCGGCCCACAAGAGTCAAAAAGAATGGTTGGACAGGACCCAAGGAATGGACTCCTATCTGAAGGAAATGGATCGCTTCGCCGAACAGGTCGGGCAACTGTCAGGCAAATTTCGGTACGCGGAAGGATGGCGACGGCGCCTTCATCTCGGATTTAGCGCCAAGGATGAAGACCTCCTCCAAGAAGCCCTATCCGACTATGCGTATTTGGAAACCGACTACGAATCTAGCTTGGACGATGTCTAGCAAGAGGACACTAGCGTGGCTACCTAGAGCTAGGACGAGCTCGCGAAAACCTGGAGGAGCATGTCCAGAATCAAGCAGCACAAGGCGGGCGAGGCCTTGCGACACGGGTGTCGGATGGCCTTGCCTAACTCCGCGAACTTGAATCTGGACCGCATCCCAATTGGGACGGGCATGAAATCGTCTGCAGCGGTGTTATCTGGCCCCGTCCGGGCCACAGGGCTCGCATCGAGACCGCGCTGCCTCGCTACAGACGATTTCACGCTCCGCCTTATGCTCATTCCTTTTCGTAAGTGGTATTACAGCTCTATCACCCGACCTCCATTCGCAGCGCTTTCGTCAGCGGCGAAAACAACCTCAAACGTTTTGAGAGCTTGCTGGAAACTGGTCTCTTCCATCGGCTCATTTCGATCAAGGGCATCGAAGAAAGCCTGGAATTGAGCTTGATAAGGATGGTCGCTCACATCGCCCGAATCGAGCATCTTCATAGATAACTCGCTCCATCGACTCTTGTCCGTCTTAAGCTTTTCAGAGTGGAATTTGTTGTCCAATAAGCTGCCCTGGCTACCCACGAGGTGCGTGTGAAAATAGTACGGCTGCAAGCAGTCTACCACTGCGGCACATTTGCCGATGGCCCCATTAGCGAAATTCAATGTGGTTACGCTCGTCGTGTCGTATTCGTATGGTGCGAAAATTTCGCTCGAGGATTTTGTGGAAACGCTGGACACGCTCGCCACCGGACTATCAATACACATGAGTAGGGCATCCAAGGCGTGGCAACCAGCCGTCAAGAGAGCGCTGCCGCCATCTTTTTTGCCAGTGTTCCAGCGGAACTGGCCATACCAAGGGCCAATACCGTGATAATAGTCTACTTCGGCATAGTGAACGTCCCCCAAAGCTCCCTCTTCGATCAAAGCTCGAGTCGCTTGCATTTGACTTGAGAAACGGCATTCGAAACAAACGCATCCAAATACACCATTTTGATCGGCGGCCTCAACAATCGACTTCACTTCATCGAAGGAGTTAGCCATGGGCTTTTCCAGTATGACGTGTTTATTCGCTTTTGCAGCGGCGATCGCTTGAGCGCCGTGCTGGCTCGGGTAGCTCGTAATGGAAACCACGTCGATTTCCGGGTCGCTCAACAGATCCTCAACATTTTGATACGCTTTAATCGATCCGCCATGCTGGGCGCTCAGTGAAGCCTCGTCCAAGGGCCTCGATGAATATACCGCCACTACCTGACCCTGACTAGTCGCATTTATCGCTTCAATGTGAGCCGTCGCAGCCCAGCCATAACCAATGACACCTACTCTGTATTCACTCATAACTTCTATCTTCGCTAAAGCTTAACTTCCAATTCTCCCCCGTCAAAACAACAATCGCCGCCCTTAAAGAAGGCGGCGATTCAATTCAAAAAGATCAATCAATATCAGCCGACAATTTCCTGCTGGTGGAAAATAGTCCAGTCGTCAGCGTTGTTCAAGTTGACTGCGTCTCTAGCCGAGCAGGTGTCGTCAGTCAAACCAGGGGCGCCAAAGATCTCCGCTCTCGTGGCATTGTCATGGATGTATCCGGAAACCGCGTCGTTATGAGCAGCGATATCGGCGTCGGGTTTCATATTCTCCTTCACCAAAGCTTCAAATTCGAAGTAGCTGGGCTTGTTCTCGCTAATATAGCTCAGCGTCGCTTCCCTACCCAGGCCAAGCGCGTTCAGCGTCATTTGATCGTAGCCTACCCCGCATGCAGGATAGTCATCGTGAAGTTTGCCAACAGCGCCTAGCGACATTTTCTGCCAGAAACGAGGGAGGTTAAGCACGCCTAGAGGCCCTGCCACCCCTGAGCTTATCACCGGTGCTATATTGCCCATAATCTTATTAGTTATTGGTTAGTTAGAAAAATTAGCCAGATCTATGTATTTGTAAACTCGTGACGGCCTGGGAAAGTGAGCTCAGCTATTCCCGATTTATCCAATTCCCCCAGTCCCGCTTCGGTCATCAAGTCATATTGAGCTTTGGTCGCGTCATTGACGGGTAATCTAAGGCCGTTTTCCTCGGCAATCGTTTTGGCGATTCCCGAGTCCTTCGCCGCATGAGAGGCCGAGAACCAGCAATCGTGTTCGCGAGCTATCATATCTTCAGCATCCGTTTCCAGCACGCGTGAATTGGCTCCTGTCTGAGAAAACACTTCGCAGATCATCTGCAAATCGTGCCCCAAGGCCTTGGCTAGCCCGAGCCCTTCCGCCAAACCAGCAGTGTTGATATTCATTACCATGTTCACCAGGGCTTTAACTTCCGCCGCTTTACCGGGACCGCCCTCGATGAATCGCAATTTAATGCTGAGATCTTCTAAGAGCTGCCGATTCGCATCGAAGGCTTCGCTCTCCCCGGACACCATGAGATAGAGATTGCCCTCGCGGGCATGGCTGATACTCGACGCCATACAGGCTTCCAAAATCTTCGCACCGGCAGCGCGTGAAGCAGCCGCCACTTCCCGGTGGATTGCCGGCGAGAGCGTGGCGCAATTAATGAAGGTCTTTCCGCTGGCTCCCTCGAGCAAAGTGTCTCCACCCTCAAGATAGATTGCTCGCATCGCGGCATCGTCGGTTACCACGGTTATGATGACATCAGACAGCGATGTAACTTGAGCCAAGGTCTGGCAGGCTTTACAGCCTAGCTCATTCGCCAACTCCACCGCCACATCCTGATTGATATCGTAAACTGCCGATACCGTGTATCTGCAATCGAATTTCAAATGGCGAGCCATGTTGGCCCCCATTCGGCCGACTCCGACAAAACCAATCGATTTACTCATAGTAATGGGAAACGCTTCAGGGTAGAAACGCGAAAGCTAGAGACACTCCCGTGGCGAATCAATCCCTGAGTTATGACACTTGCGAAATGGCTTAATTTTTGGCAACGCGACCTTTTTCATTCGCATTGGGTCTGATAAACCGAAAAACTTGCCCGTTGTAGCACGTCCGACTGCCGGGGAGAAAACTGTTACCTCGCATATTGATAATGAGGACCGAACCGGTCCTCGCTACCCTCGCTACAGCCCCTAACCTTACTATTGTAACACTTACTCCACGTTCAAAAACGGGAGATTAACTTGCGCGGGCTAAATCGCTTCGCTACTTAATCCAGCGTTACTGAAGCAGCTTCAGTGCAGTATCTACCCCATCCCCGCCATGAACGATTGCCGCCATCGCCGCAGCCATGGCTCCTGGATTACTGTGCTGCCAGACATTGCGGCCAATGGCTATTCCACTCGCTCCCGCGTCTATGGAGTCCTTGACCATTCTCAGCAATGCCGGGTCGTCTCCCATCGCCGCCCCCCCAAGCACCACAACGGGAACGATCGCCGTTTCGACAATGGATTTAAAGTCGTCAATCGAGCCATCAGTCGGGTAAGCTGTCTTGACTACATCCGCGCCGAGTTCGGCAGCCAGACGGACGGCAAAGCCTATATTCTCGACCGTGTAATCCTTAGGTCGCCCAATATTGAAAGGCAGGGCTTCCAGGATCACCGGTATGCCATACTCGCGTCCCTCGCTGATGATGCCCGCGCACTCCCGAAAGTTTTCTGACTCTTTTCGATGGTGCAGATAAAGCATATTCATCATAGCATGCGCCCCCAGAGCCGCAGCATCTTCAACCGAATACATCAAGTAAGATCCATCGTCTGGATTCCCCGGATACGTTGGCTTATAGCCGTCGGTCCTCAGGCATATGCCGCTATTTGACAACGCGTCCGAGCAGGCGGCTGCCACACCATAGTTGACCACATATCCGTCAACGTGCTCGTCGACTTCCACAATCAATTCCTCCGGCTTCCTCAAAAGGCCTTCAATGGGAATAACGGTTCCATGATCGATGGGAAGAATCACCGTCTTCCCGTCCGATCGGAAAAATCGCTTCAAATTATCCTCTTTAGACATGCGATCACGGTAGATGGCTTCATCCAGAATTCAACTCAGATTCGCCTCTGAGCCTAAATGTAGGAGCGGCTTTACGCCGCGATTGGAACATCGCAATGAATCGGGGCGTGAAACCGCCCCTAAATTGAATGTGAATAAGGTAGCACTGACTTCCAGTTGTAACCGGCATAGCTCAGCGAGCGACGACGGGCCTGTTTCTATACATCAAGATTCCAGGGGCAATCGTCTACGCCCTACAGGCTATGCCCTTCAAGAGCCCCGAGACATTCCAAAGGTAGGGAGGATCGTCTCGATCCTCCGAAACTCGAAGACGGAGGACCGAGACGGTCCTCCCTACCAAAAAGCCGAAGCGAATAAACAGGCAGGATGCCTGTCCTCCCTCGCTAAAACGCGTCGTTGAGGTAGGTGCGCAATCCCGTCTGCCAGTAATATTGCAATTTAAGCATCCATTTTTCGTACCCGACGATCGCGTCAGTCCGTGTCGCCCACTGGTGCCATTCACGAGCAAGCGGAATAACCATATCGTAATAGTGCTGCGAGGCGATGTCATTCTGCTCCAACGGATCTTCGACGATATTGTACAGCTCCCAGTCGTGATGAGTCTGTCCATCCAAAGAGGTAAAGTTTTTGGATACGAGTTTATAGTCACCCTTGAAAAGGGCACGATTTGCCTCGTGTTCGAAGAAAAGGGCGCGATCTTCGATTTTCTCGCCTCTGAACGCGGGCATCAGGCTAACGCCTTCCATCGGCAGGATTTTATTTCCGGCAAACGTATCGGGGTACTCGATGTCCGCCAGCTCCACAATGGTCGACATAAAGTCGATAACATGCCCGCGTTGCCTTTCCTCTTCTCCCGACCGTTTGATTCCCTTTGGCCAATAGGCAATGAAAGGCGTCAGAATCCCGCCTTCGTGATTGAAATGCTTATACAGACGAAGTGGCGTATTGCTCAGCGCGGCCCATTGCGAACCCACATGATGCTTGGTTCCTGGCTGCCCCATGTTGGCGAGAGTCTTCCCTCTCAGGGGTCCGTCATTTCCGTTTGGCCCCCCTTCGTAATTCGCTCCATTATCGGAAAGGAATAGTATCAGCGTATCATCCAGCTCTCCCATTTTCTCTAGCTGGGCAAGCGTTTTGCCTACTCCCTGGTCCACCTGGTCGACCATCGCCGCATAGGTTGCCATGCGCCGCGCGTTGTCCGCCTTCTCTTCCTTGCTCAAGGATTTCCACTTCCGAATCGGGGTGGGTTGAGCGTGCTCGTCATGCCAAGGGGGCGAGTCGGAAAAAGGAGGAACAGAATCGTACTGCTTGAACCAGCCTTTTTCCTTCATGGCTTTCCAACGAGCTTCGCGAATTTTGTCCCAGCCAATTTCGTAGCGGGAGACATACTTGTCGATTAGATGCTTCGGCGCTTGGATAGGCGAATGAGGCGCCTGATAGGCCAAATAGAGGAAGAAGGGGGTATCTGCTTCGCTCTTCTGATGATGCTGGAGAAACTTGACCGCGTAGTCCGTGGTCGCATCGGTGGCATGGAACTCGCCTTCGCCATAGTGGATAGGCTCGACTTCAGGAGATTCCAAAACGTAAAGCGGTGGCTGCCAATAGTCGCCACAACACCCCTGGTAAGCGTAAGAATGGTGAAATCCTCGAGCCGGCGGCAATTTTTCAGGCGTGTTTCCCAAGTGCCACTTGCCCGACATGTAGGTCGCGTATCCGTTGTCTCCCAGTAGCTCGGACAAAAAGATGTTGTTGTCTGGTTCCACGGGCTCGAGTTCGTAAACCCCTACCTGGTGACTATAGAGCCCCGTCATGATGCTCGCGCGGGTCGGGCCACAGCGGGCAGCATTATAGAACTGAGTGAAGGTCAATCCGTCGTTGGCCAGTCGGTCGATGTGCGGGGTATCAATTTCTCCACCTTGAAAGCCGAGATCCGAGTAGCCGAGGTCATCAACGAGAATGATCAGCACATTCGGGCGATTGTTTGCGCTGGACAGACCGGCAAGAAGGCACAACAGGCCAAGAAAGAGGGAAACGAAAGGTAAACGCATAGGCCGGTAAACTAATAAACTCTGATCGAAGGCATCAATAAATCTTTTCAAACCTCCATCGATCGACTCGGCAAAAACCCTTCAAAGCTCAAAATTGCGTCCAATACGCAACCAGGGAGGTTAATTCGGCAGGGTGGCGGTTCGCAATCGCCTTGCCAGGATTCCTGCCAGGCGCAATACCGTTTCTAACAAACTTATTTCACTACCTCTCGTGACGATGCATTGCTCACAATTTAAGTCGCCCAAATCCGCTTTGGGCAACACTGTCAAACTTGGTCTCCGTACGGGTTTGATCGCCACCATCCTGTCCAGCTTTGCAGCCCACAGCGAAGAAGCATACTCCAAGGGCGAGATGCTCTTCGCCTTAGACGTTAAGCCGATCCTGGCCAACAAGTGCTTTTCTTGCCACGGCGATGATCCGGACGAAGTCGAAGGTGGCCTCGATATGACGACCCGCGAAAGGCTGCTTAAAGGTGGCGAGTCGTTCGACGATGTCCTCATTCCCGGCGATGCCGAGTTTAGCTTTATGATGGAGGCCATCCGCTGGGAAGATCCTGACTATGAGATGCCTCCAAAGGAAAACGACCGTCTCACGGAGGAACAAATCTGGTCTATTCGGGATTGGATCGAGGAAGGCGCTCCCTGGCCGAATGACGATCTAGTGGCCGCGATTAGCGACAAGCATGCGGAAGGGGTTATCGTCCAAACGAGTGGCGCGCTTTCTAAGGATTGGGCCAATCGCCGGTACAAGGAGGAAGACCTATGGGCTTACCAGCCGATCGCCAACCCAGCGGTACCAGAAACGAAAATCGAAGCCGAACACCCCATCGACGCCTTTATCGACTACCAGCTTGAGCTAAAAGACATTCCAGCCGCGCCGATGACCGATCGCCGCACCCTGATCCGCCGAGCCACTTTCGATCTGGTCGGCCTGCCCCCCACACCGCAAGAGGTCGAGGCCTTCGTCAACGACAAGCGTTCCGATTTGGTGGCCTTCAAGGATGTGATCGATCGGCTGCTAGCGGATCAGCGCTACGGGGAGCAGTGGGGACGTCACTGGCTAGATGTCGTGCGCTACGCCGACTCGTCGGGCTTTTCCAACGACTACGAGCGCACGCACGCTTGGCGTTATCGCGACTACGTGATTCGCTCATTCAATGAAGATAAGCCCTTCGACCAGTTCGCCATCGAGCAGATTGCGGGGGACGAATGGGATCCAGAAAACCCAGAAATGATTTTCGCAACAGGCTTCCTGCGAATGGGCCCGTGGGAACACACCAGCATGTCCGTGGCCCGGATCACCCGCCAGCAATTTCTCGACGACGTTACGGATAGTGTGGGTCAGACATTTCTTTCCCACCCGCTCCAGTGCGCCCGGTGCCACGATCACAAATTCGACCCCATCCCCACTAAAGACTACTACCGGATGCAGGCAGTTTTCGATTCGACCCAATTCGCCGATCGAACCGTGCCTTTCCGGCCTTACGAGGATCTCGTGGACTACACAGAGAAGGCAGTCATGGAAAAGCGTATCCAGTATTTTGATAAGATGCGCAGCGAACTGCGCGAAAAATCACGAAAAGCCACCGAGGAGTGGTGTCGTGAAAATGGAGTCCCCGTGGGTACGCGGCGCGAACTCGCGAAACAAGGCGTTCCCGATGACCAATTGCCTCCACGGAATCATGGTCTAAGCCTCGAAGAACTGGGAATCATGAAGGTGGGCGACAAGAACGTTAATCGTACAACCTTCGAAATGAAAAAGTTCGAACCGTACGCTATGTCCGTCTACAGCGGTCCCCCTCCGGAAAAGGAAGTCAGGTCTGGCTCCATGCTGGCGATGCCCAAGGATCTATCCAGCGGTGGCCCCGTGGGCAAAATGCGCATTCTCGTTGGAGGGGATCCCTTCAACCGCGGCGAAGAAGTCACCCCCGGGGTCATGAGCGCCCTGCCCGGCTCGAACGACACCATTGAGGCCACGCCCTGGAATAGTATCCCAGATTCTCCTGAAGGTCGTCGTCTCGCTTTCGCCAAATGGCTGGCTAGCCCGGAAAACACGCTCGTACCGCGATCCATCACCAACCGCGTTTGGAATCACCACTTTGGTCGGGGAATCGTGAACACGCCCAATAACTTTGGGGCTATGGGAGGCAAGCCGACCCATCCTGAGTTGCTCGACTACCTGGCGACCTGGTTCCTGGAAAACGACTGGTCTATCAAAGAGCTGCACCGCTTTATCATGACTTCGGAAGCGTATCGCCGATCGACTGAACACCCAAACCGAGACCTAGTCACAGAAAGGGATCCGCTCGGCAACTCATACGCCGTATTCCGTCACCGGCGCTTAAGCGCCGAGGAAGTCAGAGATAGCATACTCTATGTTTCTGGCGAGCTGAGCGACTCGATTGGCGGCCTGCCAGCCCGTCCAGAGATCAACATGGATGTCGCCCTGCAACCTCGGCAGGTAATGGGTTCCTACGCCGCTTCTTACGAACCCGCCCCCACGCCTGAGCTACGCAACCGGCGATCTATTTACGCCAAAAAGATTCGAGGGCTGCGCAATCCGTTCATGGAGGTCTTCAACCAGCCCAGCCCAGACGAATCCTGTGAAGTTCGCCAGAGCTCCACGGTCACGCCACAGGTATTCAGTTTGTTCAACAGCGATGATTCGCTGAATCGCTCAGTGGCCACGGCCATCGATCTTTTGGATAAAAACAGGAACCGAAAAAAAGCTGTTGAAGACCTTTTTCAGCGGGCCTATAGCCGCAGCCCGGACCGGGAAGAGATTAAGCTCAGCCTGGATCACTGGAAGAGCATGGAGAAACGACATGAGGATCTGGAATTCGAACCGAGAGAATTCCCCCGCGAAGTCGAGCGTTCCGCTGTAGAGGAAATGTCCGGAGCCCCATTCACTTTCACAGAAGTTCTTTTCGGCTTCGATGATTACACTCCGGATCCGACCTTTGCCGAGGTCGATGCGGAGATCCGAGCCCTTGCCGATCTTTGCCTCGTCGTCTTTAATAGCAATGAATTTATTTATGTGTATTGAGAAAAGGTAGGGAGGATCGGCTCGAACCTCCGAGAACTAGAGATGGAGGACCGAGCCGGCCCTCCCTACCAATGAGAAAATTGTAAAAATTTTCCCAAGCGTAATGAAAAAGAAGATACAGCGAGAAATCCAGCAAAACATCTCTGTTGCCAAATCCCTCAACCGCCGGGACTTCCTTTATGGCATGGGCAGCAGTTTAGGCAGTATCGCTCTCGCTAGCCTGCTGCCTCAAGAACTCGCCGCAGCCGGCTCAGCAGGACCCTTATCGGTCAAGAAACCGCACCTTTCCCAAAAGGCCAAGAATTGCATCTTTTTGATGATGGAAGGTGGCCCCAGCCACATCGATACCTTCGACCCCAAACCCGCTCTAAACGATCTGCACCTGAAAAAGTTTACCCGCAGCGGAGAAGCCAAATCCGCTATGGAAAGCGGCACTCGATACTATGTGCAAAGCCCCTGGAAAGCCCGGCAAGTCGGCAAGTCGGGAGCTTGGATGACCGAGCCCTGGCAACACTTGGCAGGCGTTGCCGACGACATTTGCTTCTACCGCGGCTGCCAAGTGGACTCGGTCAACCACCCGACTGCTCTCTTCCAAGTGAATACCGGCAACCGATTCGGAGGCGATCCAGCCATGGGTTCCTGGGTCACCTACGGACTCGGTTCCGAAAACCAGGATCTCCCAGGCTTCATCGTTCTTCCTGAACTTTCCTATCCGCAAGGCGGGGCCCCTAATTGGGGAAATGGCTACTTGCCAGCCCATTACCAAGGAACACCTTTGCGGCCTAAAGGCTCTCCGATTTTGGACTTGAAGCCACCTAAGGGAATAACGGCCGAACACCAACGCGAGAATCTGAATTTGCTTAGCCGCTTCAATCACGACCATCTAGAAGAGCATCCTTGGCAGGACGATCTGCAAGCCCGGATCGAGAACTACGAACTGGCCTTCCGTATGCAGATGCAGGTTCCTGGCATTCTCGATATCGATCAGGAAGACGAAAAAACCAAAGAGATGTAGGTATTGGAGACGATGAAACGGATCCATTTGGCCGCAAACTGCTCTTGGCAAGGCGGCTTGTCGAAAAAGGCGTTCGCTTCATACAAGCCTACAATGCTGGGTGGGACTCCCACGACTTTATCGAACGAGCCCATGGGTCTCGCATCAAAAGCATCGATAAGCCCATCGCCGGACTCATCACCGATCTGAAGCAACGCGGACTCCTCGATGAAACCCTTATCATTTGGTGCGGGGAGTTCGGGCGCAGCCCCGACAACGGCGTTCGCGATGGCGGCGCCGCATACGGCCGAGACCATAATTCCCGAGCCATGACCATGTGGTTTGCCGGCGGAGGCGTTAACGCAGGCCATACGGTGGGGGCTACGGACGAAATCGGATCGGAAGCGGTGCAAACCGCTCATCACATTCGGGACGTACATGTCACTTTGCTCAGTCTTCTCGGTTTGGACGACAACAAGCTCACCTATTTCCATGGCGGCCGCTTCAAACAAATGTCCCAATTCGGCGGCCAAGTTATCCCAGAACTGATCGGGTAGTTAGAAAGGCAGGGCTGCTTATAAAGTGAAACCGCGCAAATGCGGTCGACTAGAGATAGTCGACCCTAGCTGATAGAATTGATCCTGCTCTCGCAAAGCGAGATTCTGCTCCTGCAGCGCAGGACTTGATTTCGGAACGGCACCACTGTTCACTAGAACTTTGCCCCATAGTGTTTAGATATTCCGTGAGACTATTTGTTAGCTTTTTGGTCCTTACACTGAGTTTGTTCGCCGAGCGGCCGAATATTCTGATAATCGGTATTGATGATTTACGTACGGAGTTGAACTGCTACGGTGCTGCTTACATCCATTCGCCAAACATCGATCGCTTGGCCAGCGAGGGAACGCTGTTCGAACGGGCTTACTGCCAATACGCTATTTGCGGCCCATCCCGCTCAAGCATGTTCACAGGACTCAGGCCGGACACGGTAAAGGCATACAATAACAAAACGCATTTTCGCGACACCCGACCGAATGCGATTTCGTTAGCCGAGTACTTCAAGAACAATGGCTACGCAACTTACGGTTTTGGCAAAGTGCTGCACAATACGCACCGAGATGATAAGTCATGGTCTGAACCGCAACACTACTTAGTCGAGAATCAATACGCTTCTGCCGAATATACAGACAAAACCGCTGTTATTGACGGAATTCATGAATCTAACAATCTAATTCCGCTGTTCGAAGGGCCGGAGGTCGCCGATGACGCCTACCGCGATGGGGTTACGAATCTTGCAGCTATAGAAAAACTGGGGGAAGCCGTTGAGTCCGATCAGCCATTCCTGCTGTTCATTGGCTATCACAAGCCACACACGCCCTTCAACGCCCCCAAAAAGTACTGGGATCTCTATGATCGGAAAATGCTCCCGCTAGCTTCCAATCCGTTTTCTCCACAAGGATCGCCGGAGTACGCCACCAGTCCTTGGCGATACGTTCGCAGCTTCAAGGGAATGCCCAAGGAAGGGCCCATGCCCGATGCTCTGGCCCGGGAAACGCGACATGCCTACTTTGCCTGCATAAGCTACATCGACTCCCTGATCGGCGATCTTTTGGATGCGCTAGATAAGACCGGGGAGACGGACAATACCGTCATCGCCCTATGGTCGGACCATGGCTACCAACTAGGAGATCATGGTATGTGGTGCAAGCACACCAACTTTGAAACATCGACTCACATCCCATTTATCGTTGTCGATCCTCGTGAATCCAATAGGGGCAAACGGGTATCCGCCCGTGTCGAACTAATCGATATGTATCCAACACTCGCCGACATGGCCGGACTGCCCATACCAGAAAAAGTCGATGGAAAGTCTTTGAAGCCCCTTATCTCGAATTCCAAAGCATGGGACGATCAAAAAACCGTTGCTTACAGCCAGTTTCATCGCGGAGGCAAACTTGGCTATTCGGTTCGCGCCAAGAATTTTCGCTACACGGAATGGCGAGATGCCAGTACCGGCTATATAGATGCTCAGGAACTTTACGATCATCGCTCAGATCCCGGCGAAAACATCAATGCCGTCAAATCGCCTGGATTGCAATTCGAGCTCCTCTACGCCCAAAGGCGCCTTCACGAGCTTTGGCCACTAGAGTAGCGGGTAATGAACCCATACTTGTAGGGTCGTCCTCTGTCTACCCGAAAAGGACCACCGGAAAGCAACTCGCGACAATAATCCCTGCAAGCAAGAGAATCAAATATTGGGGTAGTCGCACGGCCCACATGATAGTAAAAAGCAATCGTAACAGTACGAGCTTCCATTGTTGCTTTGTGACCAGAAAGGCGCTTCATGTCAACGAGGTTCACTTGGTTGAACCTTTCATTTTACCTCATTACACTTAACAGAAATCCTTCATTACGCGTATGAATTCGAAACGCTCATCATCACCCTATCAAATGAACCGTCGCCAGGCGATCGCTGCCTCGGGTTCCCTTTTAGCCGGTCTCGCGGCATCTCCTCTAGCCAGCTCCATTAGCCCTATCACTCGCAAGAGCAAGGCTCCTCTTCGACTGAGCCTTGCCGCCTATTCTATGCGTAAGTTTCTTCCCGATACACGCAAAGACCCCAATGCCCAAGGCGAGATGGATATGCTTGGGTTCATCGACTACGGAGCGACTTTGGGAATAGATGGGGTCGAATTAACAGGCTATTTCATGCCGCGCCCTCTGACCCGCGAAGCCATCAACCAGCTAAAGCTGCGAGCCCACATGCACGGCCTGGACATTAGCGGCGGGGCCATCAGCAACAATTTTACCAATGCTCCTAGCAGCGACGAAGGCCGCGAACAGCTCGCGCAGGCCCGCTACTGGATCGATCGCTACTCAGAGCTTGGCGCTCCCGTCATTCGCGTCTTCGGAGGAAAACCCGATAGCGGAATCAGCGAGCAGCAAGCAGTGAAAAACATTATCGCCAATATGAAGATCGCCTGCGACTACGCGGGAGAGAAAGGAGTCATCCTGGGAATGGAGAACCATGATTTTCTCATCGATATCGATCGCATGTTGCCGATCGTGGAAGCTGTCGACTCTCCCTGGTTTGGCGTCAATTTCGATTCAGGCAACATTGCCCCCACCAGCAATCCCTATAAGGAATTGGCCCGCATAGCTCCCTACTCAGTCAACGCCCAGATAAAAGTGGAAATCCCGGTCAACGGAGAGAAAGAGCATGCTGATCTCGCCCGTATTATCAACCTGCTTACGAACGCCAATTACCGTGGGTATTTCGTCCTTGAATACGAGGGTAAAGAGGACCCCTACAAGGCGATCCCAGGCTATCTCAAGAAATTGAGAAATCTTATCTAGTTGGTAATCAGGTGACTCAACAGGATGCGTTCGTCTCTCGCTCGCATGATCCCGCTTCTCGGGAACTTGAATGGAGTATCACGAAAGCAGACGTTCTCAGGCAAGCTCTGGCACATTTAAGGTAGCGGGCGATCTCCGAGGGCCCATTCATGGACCTGGTGTGTGGGCGCTCGGAGATTGCCCCCTTCCAAATTCAGCAAAGAACCTAATTTCGATTCAATTAGCTGAAGGGTGGAA
>Ga0181593_10001875_pt1 | contig 19219 bp, 15 predicted proteins | sample 071ome_19_FD_133756 | JGI IMG/M metagenome (GOLD analysis project Ga0181593, IMG submission 133756) | Coastal salt marsh microbial communities from the Groves Creek Marsh, Skidaway Island, Georgia - 071413AT metaG (megahit assembly) | ecosystem: Environmental > Aquatic > Marine > Intertidal...
CTAGGTCTCCTTATTGGAGCGGGGATGATTGACTCGGCGAGCTCTAATACACGGACTCGTGCGCTCGTTAAAACACGCTCTGAGTACTACTATGAGGTAGAAGAAACTCTCAATCGGACAGTAAGCTGGTTACAGGATAATTCGAAGTATATCGTTGATGCTTTCTCAGCGGAAAACTTCTCCGATAACTTCGATCTTGGCTCTCCTGCTTTGGGAGACAATGAAGGCGAATTCTTTGGCGTTTACAGCATGGTAAAAATGAAGGGAACAAACAACTCCGTCATGCTGACCAATAATACATTCTTCGGCACTCCAACCTTTCCCGAGCTCGAACATATTGATACGTCTGAAGAGTTAAATGCCATCCAGAGCTTTCAGGATACAGATCTTGGTAGTGCCAACGCTCGAGTTATCCTTATTTGGGCACGGGAGACCAATGAAAATTATGAGCCTATTTTTCGAATAGATGTCGTAACGGGGAATAACCCTGATCGAGGCGTTCATAGCTTCTCATACGTATACTCCACTCTGGTTGCAGATAGCTCTGACATGGGATTCTATGGCCAAAATCATATGACCAATGGCACAAAGAATGAGTGCTATTCCTTCGAATATACGCATAATGGTGCCACTTGGGATCGAGGAGCACAAAAAGCAAATTGTCCGGTGGGCTCAAACAATACCATTAGTCTCCAGGGAAAGATTAATGGAAATGCGCGCTCACTCAGCGATCCGGGAGTAACGCTTCTTTCTCCAGGAGGAGATGTATCAGGAACAGTTTGCGAAGGAGCAGGGTGTCATACGTATTCACTCCCCGTTCTTTCAAGCTGGTCAAGCTACTGTTCATCCGATAACGGAGACCTTGCAGTCAATACAGATACTACTCTTGCTAGCGGTGGATGTTGGAGAGATATTAGTATTAGTAATAATAATACTCTTTACCTGACTGATACCTCAGCACCATATTATTTTCGAACACTTGATTTTGGACCAAATAAGGCCAAGTTCGATATCGGAACTGTTCCTGTCGGACAAAAGGTCCGAGTCTATGTTGAAACTCTCTCAAATGGACATATTAATGGAAATGAGTTCTATAACTCGAACAATGCACCTCATCAACTCGAAATATACTATCTTGGCTCTGATACGATAAGGCTAAACGGCACGGCGGATATTAACTCGGTACTGTATGCTTCAAATGCTGATATCGATGTTCTTGGAAACTTCAACTATTACGGAGGTATTTTTGCGAAGTCCCTAGACGTATCGGGAAGTGCTCTATTTTTCTATGATGAGGCACTGGGAGCCTTGCCTGCGCTGAGCGACATGAACTTCTCAGTCCGTAAGGCAAGTACAAGATATCGCTAGAGGCGATACCCTTTGAAATTCAGCAAGGGGAATCGAAGAAGGGAAAGGAGTTCGCTCACTTTCCCTGTTTCCCCACTGCAGAAAGTTTCAGACTTTCCCTGAACTCGTCTCTCTCGCCAATACCGAACCCGGTGAATAACCGTTCGTTCTATAGTTGTTTCAATCCGTTAACAAAATATTCAATTTTGTACTTGTGCAATGCGCTGGAATATTAAGTTATAGAGATAACTATCCGAAACTTTTATTAATTTGAATTCGTCTATGAGGCCACGCCCAAAATCCACCGACTCTAAGGCACTGAATATACCAGTAAAAAGGTCGATCACGCCGCTCAAGCTTGGACTCGTGTTGTCAGGTGGAGGCTCTCGGGCTGCTTACCAAGCTGGTGCTCTCAAGGCGTTAATCCCCTATCTGGAAAAACATCCAGACAAGATCTCAATTATTATTGGAAGTAGCATTGGATCCGTGAATGGCCTCGTATTAGCGGCGTGCATGGGAGAGGGGCTTGAACATTCTGTTGCTCAACTTCAAGCGCTCTGGAGAAAAAGAAACTTTAGAAACACCTTTGCAGGCTCTCCTCGTGCAGCGTTCTTCCGGGCAATTCGAATGGCATTTGTCCAGTGGATGGCCCCGGGCCCTTCTCCAACAAAAGACGCCATCTTTGATCCGACCCCCCTGATGCGTGAAGTCGATGACGTAATACTAAAACACGGAGGGCTGAGTCCAACAAAACGAGCATCAACAATCGAAGCCGTAGGGGTAATGACTACCGTGGAAGCTATGGAGCGAAAGCCTCTTCTCTTTCTCAGCTCTCATAAAGAAATTCCCAAAGAGTATATGACAGGAGCTACATTTGATGTCTACCAAGTGGAAGACCTGACTGCCCGACATGGATTTGCCTCAGCTGCTTTGCCCAGTGTCCTCCCACCGGTTGAAATAAATACAGGCTCCAAGAAGTTTCAACTTGTAGACGGAGGCATTTCACAAAATGTTCCCGTCGATCCTGCGGTTCGCCTTGGTGCTGAAAGAGTTATAATTTTAGATATTTCAGGGCGTGCCTTCTGGCTTGACCAATACAATGAGGCTCACGATTCACGGCCATCATGGGAAGTCCCTGCTGGAATAGAGACCTTCTGCATGCGCCCACCTGAAACGCTCGTTATTCGAAACCGGGAGCCATTTGGACCGATTCTGAAACATGCGGTATCAAGTTCATCCAGAAAATTCGCTGAAGCTCTTGGGGCAACATGGCCCGTATTTCGACTCCTAAAAAATAAATTAGGAGAGGAGCTTGCCTACGAAGTAATGACCTACGTTGCACTGGATCCTGACTATATTCACGGCTTGATTGAAAGAGGGTACCAGGAAGCAAAGGCCATCTTAGCGCAACATAAATCTCTTCATTTTGAGCAACATGCCACCTTCGAAGAATTAGTTGCTGCAAGTGGTGAGTGACCGTATCAGACGGCCGACCTATATCGAATTTCTTCTTCTCGCGAAATCAGAACCAAACAAGAGCTATACCTGCTGATAAGACTGTGTCTGTCGAAGTCTATTTTTCTGTGGGCATTTCGTTGGAACGACCTGAAATGCCCTAACACACTCAAGAAGTTTTTCAGGCAAATCAGGGGAATCTTCTAGTGTTGCACTCCATGCTATCGGCAGCTCCTGTTTTAAGATCGCTGCCTCGTTCTTCAATCGTTGAGCAGTCAGATCGACCGATAAAATAAACACCGGGAACCGAAGCCGCTGAAGGAATGGTAATGCATTGAACTGACCGTTATAACCACGAAAAGGCAGTCCTAATGGCAACTTATGTTCAAGCCAGTCAATAAATCGCTCTCTTCGAGAGATTGGAGGGCGAGACTCTCCATTCACTACAATCGCATTTCTGATCAGCTTTTGCTGAAGAAGCGCAATCTTCCATAGTATCAAGGAGGCAGTACCGAAGGTCACGAATGCTGCTTGTCTCACACGACGCTCCGCGAGAGCTTCGATAGTGTCTCGGGCCAAAACTTCTAGATTCTGGTAGTCAAGAGCACCATAGGAGATTTTCAAAACTCTCATCTCGGATTTTTGGTGATCAGCAAAAGCACTTACCCACGGCGGAACACCATGGTCTGATGGCGTATCTATCAGAAAACACAATGCTCTTCCACTTTCAGACAGCTCTTCTATGATCATTACGGTTTAAATCCAAAATATTGTTCCGACCGATTTGCTCAGCAAATGCCACTATGTAAACATTACTCTACACTGGGGAGAAAAGCGAATGGTACAAATATGAGACGAACTGCAAACAGTAGCTCCTCCTCCAGCTCTCCCCCTGAGCAAGAACTTCTCCGTAAAGAAGTCGATACGGGGAAGGCGGGGCTTGAAGTAGATACTCCAGTTACATGCCAACGCTCTCTCGTGGCCCCCTCTCACCTTCCTCCACAACAATCAAACGTCATCCACATTCCTCGTAAAACCCAGCAGAGAGCACAACACGAAACCTTGCGGGAAAGCTCTTCTGTTCATACGCCTGAGTGGGCTTCCCATTCAAACCAAGAACGAAAATCATATGGTCCGTTTGAAGTCAGGGAAGAAACAGAGGACTGCCCAGAAGAAAATACGGATCTCAATACAGGAACTCCTCGTACGATACTTCCATTCTTCCGTTCTTATGATTGCAAGCGTTATGAATCCTGCCTAGAACTTGCCGCGGCGCTCAATTGGGAAAGCTTCACATGCTCAGGATGTATTGGAGAGACAAACCAACACCTCGTTTGGAAAGCGAACCTTGCAAAACGCCAAGACCGAATAGCCGCGTGCCTCTGCAAGAAAAACAAGATTAGCCTCGTCTAACGAGATTTTCTACCCTGCTACCAAGGGCATTCTCTCGTCTTACACACCGATAAACCAAAGAACGAAACGACAAAAAGTATCAAACGCTCTCATGCAACTTGCTTATGAATCTGCCGAGCGCTCAGTAAAAGGTAGAGCCCTCCTAATATTCCTAGCAGGTAGGCTTTTGCCCGAATGATAAGAGCGACTCCAAGAGCTTCAGCGGGTGTTGCTCCAAGCAAACACAGATAATAAATAAACGCTCCCTCCTGTATTCCCAGTGCTTGGGGCGTTACCGGCAATGCGCTAATGATTAAGATGACTGGAACAACAATAAAAAGCTCCGCCACAGGAGCCTGGGTCCATCCAATGGAGTGGGCACAGGCAAGCACATTTACCACTGCCAACATATGGAACAGGAATGAAAGCCCAATGACAACCAGCACATCCCTTGGACAGGAAGTACTCACCCTGAGGGCCTCTTGAAAGAGCGCGCCCTGCTTTGCAACCACAGACCCAACTTTTGGTATTAGGGTAAGACCTCTTACGAGAGCCTTTGAATACAGAACTACCGTACCAATGACAAAGCCCAGAAAAAGCAAAACTACTGTTATCTTTTCTGACTGCCGCATCGTATCAGTACAAAATACAAATACGACTCCAAGCATCAGCATTGAGAATAATCCAGAATATCTCTCAAGAAATGTTGCAACTGCTGTTTTTCGCTGGCCCTGATTCCGACCTAAATGCCAGCTTCTAAGCGCATCTCCACCGATAAAACTGGGAAAAACAAGATTAAAGAAATACCCGGCAAGATAAAGTCCATAGAGATGTGAAATGCGTTCTCGAATGCCCTGAGTACTCAAAAGAATCTGCCACTTCAATACACTGACATAGACCAGTACGATACTAATAAGCACAAGAAACAATACCCATGAAAGTGTCAGATTCTGAAAGGTAGCTATAACTTGTGAGAGTGGAATATTCGAGAAAATAAAAACGATAATCCCAAGACCAAGAAGACTCTTCAAGATTGGAAAACAATAAGATGACAGATTTCTATCTACCATTTTCTGAGAGGATACTTCTTCACAGGAATGTTGTGATAGTTCTGAAGAGTGCTCGGTCATACGTATGCTCTTAAGTATCTTCCCACTTTCCTATCTCATCTCATTTGATATTGAAGTATTTGATCGAATCTGTCCGCTATTCCTCTCGTGAAGTCCCCCTAGAGCAAGCCGATATCCCTCTGCTGTCAAACGCGCGGTCTCTTCCCAACGGAACTCTTTCGCTCTTTGTTTGCCGAGCACTCTCAGACGATCCGCGCATTGAGGATCTCGGAGAATATCGAGAAGTTGCTCTGATGCCTGCGGTATATCCTTCGGATCGCAAAGTAATGCAGCATCTCCCACAACCTCAGGAAGAGAAGAGGTATTGGAGCTAACAACGGGAGTACCTGCCGCCATTGCTTCAAGAGGTGGCAGACCAAAGCCTTCATAGAGACTCGGATAGAAAAATACAGTTGCGGTGTTATATAAGCTTCGTAAGTCATCATCTGAAACGAAGCCAGTAAATCGAACATGCTCCTCTAGTTGAAGTCGCCGAAGATTCTCTATAAGGCGTGGATACTGGTCATCTTTCGAGATTCCCCCGGCAAATACGAGCAAGGGAATGCTTTCTTTCCTGGCGGTACGAGCTCTTACAACCTCTGCGAATACATCAACCAAGAAAGAGATGTTCTTCCTCTGGTCAATCCCCCCGACATATAAAATCAAAGGCACATCATTCTCGAGAGAAAATTTTTCTCGCACCGTTTTACTCGCTGTATCCGCAACAAAGAATCGTTCATCTACACCTAAAGGGGTAACAATAATTTTCTCACGAGGAACTCCAAGCAATCTATGAACATCTTTTGCGGTATGCTCACTAATAGCAAATATTGCTCGAGCATTCCTAATGGATTGGAGCTCTAACCATCGGGCAAATTGAAATCTGAGATTATTCTTCTTAGGGGCGTAAAGGTCTTTAAAGATCAAAGGAATGAGATCTAACACCGTTACAATGAAGGGAGTACGAGCCCAAGTAGGCGCATCTGCATGAACGGGGAAGTGCAAAATATCAGCCTCTCCATGAGATGCCTTTCCCATCAGACACGGATAGACAACTTGATGCTTAAGTGTGTGTTTTCCCACTGGCAGAAGGTCAACGAACTTCTCGCAGATCCCACCTCTTCCAATACTCGAATATTGAAAATCTGTTAGGTGATCATCGCCCGTTAAAAATTCAGGCAAGCGTTGATACAGCTCAGATACATACCGACCCGTTCCCCGAATTGCATGGGCTCGAAACTCTGGATCAAGCGCACTCGTATCAAGCGCAATACGCATGAACAGACCCCTCTACGTTAAAGAGTTCACAGACCCTTCGTGAAAAATTGGCATATGACAGCTCACTTACCCGCTTCTTTCCTCCGAGAATCAATCCCTCACGTAACTCGGGCGACTGTAATATCTTGTGATACAGCATAGCAAGATGTGCAGGCTCCTTGCGCTCCACCAGAATCCCACCACTTTGAATAGTCTCGGGCAGTGCCGAGGAAGAGTATGCGACAACAGGTAGGCCAAAGTGCATTGCTTCAATAACTGGTAAGCAAAAGCCTTCATGCTCACTCATACAGAGATACAGGTCGCTCTCCTCATATAGTGCTCGTAGCTCAGAGTCGGCCATACAACCTGGGAATTCAACCGCATCTCTCAAACCCAACTGTTCAACCATATGCCTTATTGAAAAGGCGTAGAGCTCTGTATCTATTTCTATTCCTACCAACCAGAGCCTGCTCGTTGGCGCTAAATAATGGCGAAAGAAATAAAAGCTACGAACAACATCTTGCAAACACTTATTCGGAGCAAAACGTCCAACATGTAAGAGGTGTGGCCCAGGCGTAGAACGTAAAAGCTCTCGAATCCCAGGGTTCGCTTCCTCCGTCCATCGCTCTGGATCTACAGATAAGGGAAGGACCTGAGCCTCAACTCCGAACTCCTTAAGCTCCTGAGCATTAAAAGAGGAATCCGCAAGAATCCTATTAGATATCTGCAATAAGTCCGGCAGCTCTTTCATACCACTACGAATATCTCGAACTATGCGAGGGTTTATACCTTCAAACCAGTAAGGTGGGGTAAGATTGTGGTAAATAATTGTCCTGAATGCATTATTCAATGAGCGATATACTTCATTCAGCGGTGAACCAAGAGAGTAGTGTAAAATGACTTCTCCGTCGTACTCGCCTGGAAACTCCTGAAATGGGCGTGACACACCAGAGAGCTTTGGATGGGTATGAATAGCAAAAATCTCACTTTCATACCCTCGTTCACGAAAGACTCGCTGGAAAGTTAAAACTTCACTGGAGATAGCATCGCCATAACTTAAGGTATGAACCAATTGGTGGATACTCTTTTGACTCATTGTCACTTTGTCCGTTTCATTCATCTCAGAATAGCTAGACTGAAATCACTACAGCGCCTCAGCAAAGCGTTCCTGTCGCGAGATATAAACCCTTATCCCCACCACAATACTGACAAGCGTCCAGAGCATTATCTGAGCGAAGTCACTTACGGAGGGCATTACTCCATTAAAGAGCACGTCTTGATAACAAGAAGTGAACACTGCAAATGGATTAAATGCAAGAAAAGGACGGAATGCAGCTGGAACAACATCCTCTGGATATAAAATTGGACTCAGAAAGAAAAGAAGGGTCAAGGCGTTACCAACAAGATGTTGAACATCACGAAAAGCCACATTCAGTGTGGCAAGCGATAGCGCTAAGCCATAAAGGAACGCCGTCTGAAGCACCATAAGTACCGGTAAGAGCACAATGCCACCCGTAAATTCAACTCCGAAAAGGAGCATGAAAAGGAAAAGCAGAGGCAACGAGAGCAAGAAATGAACGAGGCTCGTCAGAACAGAAACCGCTGGGAGCAGGGCTGCAGGAAACAGACTCTTCGTAATGAGACTCCCGCCAGCGGAAATTGAGATACTTCCTTCTATAAGTGACGAGGAGACATGAATCCACTGGAGCAAACCGCAAAAAAGGAAAATCGTATAATTCTCAACTTGATCAAATCGAATGTAGTACTTAAAGACGAGAGTATAGACCGCCATTAAACAGAGGGGATTCAGAAAAGACCAAAGCATCCCTAATACGGAACCTCTGTAACGAGCATGCATATGTCGTTCAACAAGTCCAACAATGAGAGCTCGAAACTTCAAAAGCTCGCGAAAATGCTCAATCACGACTCTTCTCCCAAGACTCCAAAGTCATTCACTCCTCTCCTCGTATCGTTCACCTGTTCTCCTGCCGCTGTGATTGCCTCTTCCTAACACACTCCAAGCACTCAAGTTATCATGCTGATCAAATCAATTTTAAACGCTCTGTAATGCCGATGCTTCCCCTTCCCTCTCTCTCACGCTCCATTGGGTTTCAAGGTACAACTTTCCGACCTGCGATTTCGAAGAACGGACTGAAAATCGAATGGCCTTTTTCCAGTAATCATAAGGATATCCATCATCGCGATGAACAGCTAAATCAAGCCAATACTCCCCATCGAGAAGCGAGAGTCGTGGAATTCGACAAAGGACTTCATTACTCTGCTCAGAGAGGTCTAATTCTACCTCTTCTAACTGAGTATTCGTACCGAAAAGGAGTGTGCCATCAACATGATGGATTCCTATTCCGAAGACTATTCCCCCTTTTACCGGCTCTCTCTGTGAAAATGAGAGCAGTATCTCCATCGTTTCATCGGGGTGAAAAACAAACTTTTCACAATTATCACTTGTAAGGAGTGCCACACCAAGAATCTCTATCTCACGACTACCCCAACGAGCCTTCTCAAGCTCGGAATGAGTCGGTGAAACTTCAAGACTCTCCCTCTCTTCAGCCCCCTCATCTGAGGCCCTTGGATATTCATGAAGACTTTCAAGAGCATCCTCCTCCCTCGATTCAATATATTGTCGATAGGCATCAATCACTCTTCGTGGCTCTCCACGATCACGGACCTCTCCCTTCTCTAGCCACAAGACCTCATCGCACCACCTTTCTACTGCGGCAAGATCATGCGTTACAAGCATGAGAGTAACTCCGCTTTGTCGTAGTTCAGAAATCTTTCCCTTACACTTTGATATAAACCCCTCATCACCAACTGCTAGGACTTCATCAATGAGTAAAACTTCTGGGTCACAGTGAATGGCAAGACTAAAGCCAAGACGCATAAACATTCCAGAAGAGTAGGTACGTACTGGCTGTTCAATAAACTCACTTAATTCCGCAAATTCAACAATCTGGTCAAATCGCTCCTCTATCTCTGAACGCGTCAGTCCTTGGATCATCCCACCCAAGAAAATATTCTCTCTTCCAGTAAAGTCTGGATGAAAACCAGCACCAAGCTCGATCAAAGCGGAGATCCTTCCTGAACGAGCAATCACTCCAGCATCAGGTTTATAAATGCCAGTAATCAGCTTAAGGAGAGTAGACTTTCCTGATCCATTTCTTCCGATGACTCCTACTGATGCCCCTTGAGGAATTCTCATCGTCAACTCCTTGAGCGCGACGGTTTTCACTGCCGGAGGAGCCTCCGTTTTGCGAAAAAGCGAGACAATTGCGCTCTTTAGCGTCGAATAGCCGCCTTGATGAAACTTACGAACAAAAGACTTTGATATCCCCTGAAGCGAAATCGTATACTGGAGGTCAGCCTTTTTTGTCCCTGCATTCAGAGAGCGTTGTTCGCTCAAAATTTGATTCATACGTACCTAGCGGGCTCTACAGGCCTCAGAAAAGCCTTATTCACTACCATTACAGGGCGCCTAGTTGACGAGGTATATCTCCGGAAGATTTCGCCAACGACTACCATCATCCATTCCATAACCCACAAACCATTCAGGACCATCGTATTCAAATCCACACCACTGGGGAGAGAAACTCGGTTCTCCGACTGCTCGCCTCACCAGAACAACCACCTGCACCTCAGCTGCTCCACGAGCCGTTAAATCCTCATGGATTGTTTTTAACGTTCTTCCCGAATCACAAATGTCATCAATCACCAGAACACGCCGGCCTTTCACTGGCAAATCGGAAAACCGCACGGTTACTCCAGTTGGTAGTGCTGTATTCTCCTCTCCATTATAGGCCCACGACTGCACTGGATTCACCTCAAGAGAGTTCTCCATGGCTCGCGAAAGATCTGCAAAAAAATAGAGTCCACCTCGCATTACGGGAAGAGCAAGCACATCTCTACTACCACTCGGTGAAGTTGTATCAATCCAACTGTCGATCTCTTTTCCGAGGGCCTGTATCCGTTCATCAATCTGCTCTTTCGAATACAAAATCTGATAATGCTGAGGCACCTTGCTCACGAGAACTCCTTTCAAAAAAAAAACGGTGGGTTTCTTGTTTCACCGATATACACGACAGAGAGCTTGACCCGTTATTCACCACTCACTCGTCACTATTGACTCGCCGGCACTGGATCGTCGGTACTGCATGGCAGCGCGACAGGGGTTCCAAACTCTGACAGAGCGGATTCTACCCCAGAGAGTAGGGAATTACAAAGTACTGGTTTTTTATCACAAGAACAGCCAAGCTGTCTCAATATGCCAATGTTTCGTATACTTAGTGCCTCTACCAACAAGGTGCGGAAGGCTTTACCCCCGCGGAAAATGGGCAGCATACACAAGGAGTGTTCATGACCAAAAAAGACCGCTATCTGACACTCGCTGGAAAGCCGTTTCTCATACTGCCGAATATCTTCATTCGGCTATGTTTTCTCGTTATCACTTCTTCTCTCCTGTCGTGTGCTTCGACAAGAGCGCCCCTTGTTCCTGGCGAAATCCCGAAACAAGCAAGTGTTGCCATTGCTGATGAACAATACGGACAAAAAGTCTTTGGGCAACTTGCAGAACAATTTGACATCGAGACAGATGACAATCGGATTCTACGAGTTCGAAACATCGTTGATACACTCACTCAGGTCGAAGGTAACCACCATAATATTTGGCATGTTCATGTTTTTAAAGACGACTCGTTCTATAATGCCGCAGCTACTCGTGGAAACTATATTTTTGTTTGGAGCCCACTTATCGATCTCGTTTCAAGCGATGATGAGCTTGCTACTATTCTGTCGCATGAAATAGCTCATGTTCTCGCTAAGCACACACAGCCAGATCCGATAGAGGAAGCAAAAAGAATTATAACAGGCATCACTAGCGAAACAGCACGACAAGCTATTTTGCAAAGCGCAAGTAGCGCTGCTGGCAGCCTTGCAAATCTCGGAGCGATATTAACGGCTGAGCTACTGAAAGCATTACTGATTAATCCGAATCAACAAGCACTTGAACTCGAAGCAGACCAACTCGGTCTATTCATAATGGCAAAAGCAGGATATGATCCGAGAAGCGCAATTCAATTCTGGGAACGCATGGCTCATATACCAGAGTTCCAGCAAGCTCCTATTGAATTTCTCTCGAGTCATCCGTCCTCAGAGACTCGACTTAAACACCTGAAAAAACTACTTCCTCTCGCTCAAAAAAGCATTACTGACCGTCAAATCAACGACACTGTTCCTTACCAGAAAAGTGCTGCTGCGGCAGAAAGTCAAAAGCATTTCAAGCCAATCACTCCGCTCTGGAAGGTCATTGATGATGGAACCCCCGTGTTCTCTGAGCCTCATACCGAGAGCTCAAAGACAGGGGCATTAGCCAGCGGCACTCTTTTGCAAGTAGATTTCGCACTTCGCAGATGGTTGTTTATCACAGAACCCTACGAGGGCTACGTACACAGTTCCTCATGCGTTCCTACCAGATAAGAAATTTATAATTCTTTCATGCGCCTGATACTCAAGGATTCATAAATCTAGCCGTTACTCTACTTCAAGAGGCCTACTCTTAATGAACTTGGAAGTAACAGACGCTCTTCACGGAAGCGACGAGGAATATTAGAAGAGCGCGCTTGGAAGCAATAGGAAGTAATGGAAACTTCATACGACAAACAGAACAAAGCTGACCTTCGCCCTTCAGACAAAAAAGATTTGAATTTAACCAATGCTAGCTTTGAGCAAAATGCTCATTGGAATGAATTTATTTATACGCTCTCGAATATCGCAGAGGCTACTGAAGAAATTGATCACTTGCTGCACAGTCTGCATGGGCTTGCTCGAAAGTCTTCTGAAGAATTCGAAAATGAGCGCAATCCTGATAGCCATTTTCAAGATAAGATTGAGAGCGAAGCAGAGCAAATTCTACAACGCATAGATGAAAAAAGCTCAATAGAGACGCGTGATGGCCTCCGTCCACTGATGGGAGATGCCATTGAGTTCTGTCTCGATGTGATTAATGAAGAGCGCATTCGCCTCTCATTACCGGAGATCACCCGCGAGCATCTTGGACTCAAACAGCTTGAAATGTTCCCTCACGGAGATAAGGAGCAACTTTTCAGGAGAATTCAAAATGCCCATGTTCGGGTACAGAGCTTGCGCTCACAACTCGAGGACACGCGATCATATGCCCGAGAAACCATGCTACGGCTCGAGATTGCCTTTGAAAATCAGCAGGCCTCGGACTCTCATGTAAGGGATTTAGAGTTGGCAATGGATCTCGCAAAAGACTTGAGGTACTCCATCGAGTCAAAAAAAGGAAGCGCTTTATCTGCGAACCTACTCGACTTACGTTGCCTTTCATTACTGCGAGAAGAGGGCTAACCATACAGAGCGCTCATCTCCTCGTCCTCTAGCGACGACTACTGAGCATTTGAACTGCGCGTGTATTCGCGCTTGGCATCTTGAAAAGACTTAAGTCTTCCTTGTCAATCCACTGCAGGTGATCATGCTCTTTCGGACTCGGTCGACCGGCAAGTATCTGACATCTACAAAAATGAATTCGCCATTCAAAAAGTCCTTCTGCGAATATCTCGACATGAAAAGCAGGGCGTACTGAGACTTCAACTCCAAGCTCTTCATAGACTTCTCGCTTGAGCGCCTCGCGCACAGTCTCTCCTTGATGGCACTTTCCACCAGGGAATTCCCACCCATCTCCCTTACTGCTACTCGTCTTTGCTAACAAATACTTGCCATTTCGATTAATGCAACCAACTGCCACATCTATTCGCGGAAGTTGCTCTCCTTGCGTCTCTCTACTTCGATCTCTAGGACTTTCATTGTTTGAGGCAACCCCGTGTTTCTTGTAGTGACACCGTAAGGCGAGGGGGCACTCACTACACCGAGGGCTTTTAGCTCGACAGACAAGTGCACCGAGATCCATAAGCGCATAATTCAACTTCCGACTGCTCCGTGGTCGGAGCTGAAACAAAGCCTCTGCTCTCGCTTTAACCTGTTGAGCAGGACAGCCATATACTCTCTGAAAGACGCGAGATAAATTGGTATCAATCGCTGGAACATTTCTATTAAATGCAAAGCTACAAATGGCAGAAGCCGTATATTCTCCTATCCCAGGTAGACGTAATAATTCGTGGCGTGTCTGTGGCAACTTGCCATCAAAATCCTTGATGAGCAGTTTAGCTGATTTCATGAGATTTCTTGCTCGTTGATAGTATCCAAGCCCCCGCCATACAGATAAAACAGAAGACCAACGAGCTGAGGCAAGACGTTCAACGGTTGGAAAACGCTTCAAGAATCTCTGGTAATATTCGATTCCACGAGAGACTTGAGTCTGCTGTAGAATCACCTCGGAAATCCAGATATCATATGGATCTCGCGTATTTCTCCACGGAAGCTCTCTGCCTGAAACTTTAAACCAACGGATAAGATCAGACAAAAGGCGATGATTCTTCTCCGTTTCGCTCTTATTCATTCGGCTACATTTTATTGACGGACATCTGGTTATCTTCTATCCGTGTCTTTAGCATATTCAACGACCATTGCTTATCATCGATGCGTAGCGATAAACGCGAGATGATCTCCTGCAAGGGCCCCGCCATTAAAATTCGTAAACTGTGATTCGTCAAAAGATACCAAACCCGAGCCAAGGAGACAGTTTGATGGACCCCCGGTTGAGAGCACTCCAGCAATCCGAAGCTCCCCATTCTGTTCGACCCAAATTGGGCTTCCTGAATCTCCGACGCACGTTGTGCCTTCATCAGAGTCAGCCAAGTTGTAATACGTTTCAATCCTAATTGCATTCACACTCTCAATCGTATTTACCGTGGCACGCAGATCTCCGACTCCAGTCTCACTATCACCATACCCTGCCATGTATACAACAGCACCCTCAGATGGGGTGCCGACATAAAGCTTCCCGAGATTCACCCCAGAAAATGCTCCACTGAGTTTTATGATTGCCGAATCACCGACGTTTGAGACCCCACCTCCCCAATTTGGATTCACCACATACGATGCGGCAGCGCGAGATTCTCCCGTAGAAAGTCTTGCTGAGACACTGCTCACCGATGGGTTATTACTAAAACAGTGTGCAGCGGTTAAAACCGTATCATTTTCTATCAATACTCCTGAACAAAGCCCTCCAGAAACACTCACCAATACGACTGGAGACTGTGATGCTTGAGTACATCGAGTACCATTCGCGATACGAGTCTGAATAAGACTCCATACCATTTCAGAGGGCGTAAGCTCCGTAATTCCACGACACGCCTCGCTTACATTCGTGCTCGCACAGTGGTTATTACACTCAGCACATTCTATTCGGCGAGCTCTTCGCGCATTTTTCTTTCGCTCAAATTGTGCAAGGATTGTTGATTCGCTGCCACCATTCTCTCTCGCATTACGAACTCTCCAAAGGGCTCGTCGTCTGATTCGGTTGGCTGTTCTCTTGCATTGCGATACCGTTACTGAGGTCTGTTTTTTTGTTCGAATGATTTGTGAAGCACAGCCATTCATAAACGTCTCGACTTCACACGTTAATTCAGCGATCGAAAATGATGGCAATTGGCCCATAGCCGAGCTGGCAACACCAATGGTACTGATGATGCAAAATAGTGCATAAAAACAAGAAAGAGTTAAAATCTCACTCGCTCGATAGCCAGAAAAGCACTCTCTCCCTGCCCGCTGACATCGCGTTTCCTGATATCGCACCATTCTCCTCCTTACTACACCGCACTCACCGGACCACTAGCCCTGCTCAGGGAGCACCTGTTACGACCAGGTGCTCTATCTCATCATTATATACTCGATTCTTCATCAGATCGAGGGTCAACTCCGACTAAACCGCTAATGATTTGAAACATGCCGCATGCTGCGCTACCCTAAGGGTGTAAGACCTTCAGTGAGTTGTCATGTTTGATACCCTATCCTCTAAGCTTGACTCGGCTTTTAAAAGAATTCGTGGCCGAGGCTCTCTCTCTAAAAGTGATATTGAAAACACTATGAAAGAAGTGCGCATGGCGCTTCTGGAAGCAGATGTAAATTTTAAAGTTGCAAAGGACTTTTGCGAACGCGTTGCTGAACAAGCACTCGGGGAAGACATCCTAAAAAGTCTCAGCCCTGATCAAATGATTATTAAGCTCGTACAAGAAGAGCTGACTGAAACTATGGGAGCGCAAGCTTCTGAGATTGATACCCATGTTGCTCCGCCTCTGGTTATCATGCTTGTCGGTCTTCAAGGATCTGGAAAAACAACTACCGCTGGAAAGCTGGCACGCTATCTCCGCGATGAAAACAAACGGAGCCCCCTACTGGTTCCGGCAGACGTCTATCGCAAAGCAGCTATAGACCAGCTCCAAACCGTAGGAAAGCAACTTGATATCGAAGTTTTTCCAACGACCACTGAAGAAGACCCCGTTGATATTGCCAAACGCGCTGAAGCGCATGCAAAAAACTCTGGATTTGACGTCGTGATTATCGATACGGCTGGAAGACTTCAGATTGACTCAGACCTCATGACAGAGTTGCAAGAGATCAGCGAAGCCATTGAACCACATGAAATTTTACTCGTTGCTGATGCAATGACAGGTCAAGAGGCCGTCCATGTGGCTCAAGGCTTTGACGAGGCTCTGGATCTTGATGGCTTAATCCTGACGAAGCTCGATGGAGATGCAAGAGGTGGGGCGGCTCTCTCCATGAAAGCGGTTACAGGAAAACCCATTAAATTTATCGGAGTGGGCGAAAAGTCAGAGGCTCTCGAAGTCTTTCATCCCGATCGGATGTCGTCACGAATTTTGGGGATGGGTGATGTTCTCAGCCTAATCGAGAAGGCTTCAAAAGAAGTTGAACTCGAAGATGCGATGAAGCTCCAAAAGAAGATGGCGAAGAATGAGTTCACCTTTGAAGATTTTCTCCAACAACTGAAGATGATGAAACGGCTGGGAAGCGTCTCTGGACTGATGGGAATGATTCCAGGTTTGGGGAAAATGGCAAAACAAGTCGACCCTGAACTTGCTGAACGAGAGATGAAAAAAACAGAGGCCATGATCCTTTCCATGACGCTTGGAGAACGTAAGAATCCAAAGATTATCAACGGAAGCAGAAGAAAGCGCATTGCGCTTGGTTCCGGTGTCCGAGTGCAAGACGTCAATCAACTCCTGAAGCAATTCGCTCAGATGCGGAAAATGATGAAGTCTTTCTCAAAAATGGGGCTCGGCGGCATGATGGGCGGCGGTGGCATGCCAAATATCGGCGATATCTTAAAGAATTTTCGGTAGAACACCCGTACGAAGCTTGCAGTTCTCTCTGGAGCGAAGACCTGATCACTCCCCTTCGTCAAGCAGCAACACTCCGTGAACGCAACAAATTCTGCCTACATAAGACTGTGAAGACGCGTCTCCTTGGAGGATAAATCCACTAGGAAGAAGAAATCACTCTCGCAATTCTCTCGGCAATAGCTGAAACATTCGCCTGCTTCACAGCTGCAACATTAATTCTACCACTGGCCATCATGTATAAATGTTCCTCTGCCTCCAATCGTGAGACCTGTTTTTTGCTAAGTGGCAGCATTGCGAACATCCCCTTCCTCTTCAATAGCCCCCCATCGGAGATGCCATGTTCCGTAAAGGCTGAAGCCAGTAATTCTCTTCCATTGGTCATCTGATCTGCTAGCTCGCCTAACTCTTTCATCCAGTCGGCTCTCAGTGCACTATCCGAAAGAACCTCCGTCATCGCTCGACTAATGAGCGCTGGAGGGTTTGAAAAACAAGGACGGATAATTGACTCCAAGATACCCCCGACTTTCCGCTGTTCTTTTACCCCCTCTGGAAACGCAACGAGACAGGCTCCTAACCGCTCCTCATAGAGCGACGCTATCTTTGAAAAAGAAAATGCCACAAGTGTCGGAACTCCCATTTCAACGAAATGTCGTACCGAATAAAGATCCTCTTCAAATCCATCACCAAATCCGGCGTATGCAACATCAAATACCGCTATTGACTCTCGCGCCTTTAGTATTTCTGCAAGCTCTTTCCATTGCTCTTGTGTAAGATCCGCGCCACTCGGATTGTGACAACATCCATGAAAATTAATAGCAATTCCTTTTTCTAGCCCAGAAAATGTTGCCTTCATTTCATCAAACGAGATCTCTCCTGAGACAGAATCGTAATATGGATACATCTCTGTCGAGATACCAGCAAACGGAAATATTTTTTTATGATTTCCCCATGTTGGATTGCTCAGAAGAATCTTTTTCACACCTAACTGCTGAAGGAAGCACCCTTGAATGAAATTTGCTCCCGTTCCTCCAATCGCTTGACACGACTCTACAGTGCCAGAATCGCGAGCTCGTGAGATGAGCGCCTCACCCAAAATAAGTTCTTCTACTTTCCGACGAAACGGTTCAGCACCCAAAATTGGTTGATACCCACCAGTAGGGTTATCCCCACAACGACCAGCCAATTGATTGTGAAGGGCTGTTTTCATGCTTCTCAGCATCGGAGTCTGTCCACTCTCATTCGCATACTTTCCGATACCAAGATTAATTGGCTCTACAGACAACGCATTGCTCTGAAACTGTTGTCGCGCTGATTGATAACGAGCGGTAAGAGCAAATATGATATCTTCCTCGGGTTGAGGAAGCTCAACTAATTGCTGTGGTATTGTTTGTAACATCCATATACTCCATCTTCTACGAACACCTTCGTTCGAACTCAAGTCTGCCTAGCATGGTGAGATTAGTAGAAAATAATCAAAGAGCCAATGACCATGGCTCTTTTCTCAGCAACTTCCTTCTTCCATAGCTTTCATCTCCAGTTCAGTCCGTGCTACAACCTTAGGATATGGCACAACAACCAGAGAAAAAATTTTGGCTTTATGGTGTACCCTCTCACATCGGGACAGATCCCCTGACCAGCCAGTCATCAGATTCACACCTCGGTCCATCTGCTATTCGAGCCGCGTATCAGAGCCTGTTCGAAGGATATAATATTCCATGTGCTTTTGAGGATCAGGGGGATGTTAAAACTGGGGAGGAACAAACGGTCGAAGAGCTACTCGAGGAGATAGAGAAGCAAGCCTCGAAAGCACTGGAGAATGACAAGAAGCTCATATTCCTTGGCGGCTCACATACCTTCACACTCGGCTCATTAAGGGCTGTAAAAAAACATTGTGGAGACTTCTCTTTACTCTATTTTGATGCGCATCCAGACCTCATGCCAGAGGAGCGAATATACTACGGCTCGACGCTCTATCATGCTGCAGAAGAAAAAGTACTGAATCCAGAGAGAATCGGTTTCGTAGGCATTCGTCAGATTGAAGAGGAGGAACAAGCGTTTATAGAACAACATCATCCTCTTGTGATCTCACCTCTTGAAATAACGCGCCTAGGCCTCTCCGCCTCTCTCAACAAGTTAAAAGACGTACTTCCACCTCCTTATTATATAAGCATTGATCTTGATGGCATCGATCCTTCGCTCGCTCCTGGAGTAACAACTCCCTTTCCTCTTGGCTTATATCCGAGAGAGGTCCTAGCCCTCGCTCTTGCTTTTTGTAATGAGCATTTGATCGGCTTTGAAATTGTTGAACACTCTCCCAAGCGGGATGTGCAGAACTCAACGGTATTCCTTGCTGCCACCCTTTTACAAGAG
>Ga0181593_10001881_pt1 | contig 19187 bp, 4 predicted proteins | sample 071ome_19_FD_133756 | JGI IMG/M metagenome (GOLD analysis project Ga0181593, IMG submission 133756) | Coastal salt marsh microbial communities from the Groves Creek Marsh, Skidaway Island, Georgia - 071413AT metaG (megahit assembly) | ecosystem: Environmental > Aquatic > Marine > Intertidal zone...
GATACCGTTGTGCTCGGGGATCACTGTTACATCCGGAGGCCTAAAAATAGACCCGCAGGCCCGTGTTCTAGATCAAAATGGAACGATTATATCAGGTTTGTATGCCGTAGGCTCATCAGCTGGTGGCCTAGAAGGAGGCCCTCGAGCCAGTTACTTGGGTGGTTTAATGAAGGCGTTCGTTCTTGGACGCATCGCAGGCAAGTACGTACAGATGCAGAGCTAATAGAACCTGTTTCTATTAAAAAGTAATTATTGGCGGAGGGAGAGGGATACCGATGTGGGCGCTAAACACGATCGTAAAAATTCCGCTCCGACCTCGTTAATTCCTATTAATACGTAGTTTCCATAACTCATTAAGGATAAAGACATCCATTTATATAAATTATTTTTAAGTACATATTTTTGTAACAATAAATATGAATTTAAATTAATTACTTAATATTGATCACAGTAATTATTGGCGATTATTTACTATAATGTAAGATGGGATTTTCATTTCCAGACTTTTTTATTTGAAATCATGTCTATGGCATCCATCTCAACGTCCAGAGCTATATCCTCCAAGGAGTATCGGAAAAGCGTCCAACGGACCGATGCCCCAAGTGAGAGTTCAGCAGAACTAGAAAAATCAATTCATACCCTCGAAATCCCCGAGGCTACAGAAATTCGCCAACTATATCTCAGCTATATATCGCGTCTTCTTGCCGCTCAAGAGAGTGTCCAAAAATTCACAGAAGCCCGTCCTCCAGGGCTGAAATTCATGGCAACCTCATACTTTGTTATTCTCACTGTGATTAAGCACTATTACGAAAATAAACTCCTGGGGAAAAACGATCTTTTATTTGCAAGAAAAGAGCAGTTCCGGAAGACCGCAAGGCTCCTAGACGATTATGTGTCAAAGGGACTTATAATCACCAAACCGAATTCCAAAGATCGACGCTCCAAGGTTTATCTACCGTCACTCTTCTTGTTGCTTTACTTTGAACTGGAGTTTTTTCCCCATTTACTCGGCCAGAGTAAATTTCCAACAAAAGCTAATGTTGTACCAAACGATACTGCTAATCTACTCTCCGATTGGAAAAGAATTTGTGCTAACCTGTGCCCCAAATATTTTTCCGAGAATCATTGTCTCTTACCGATCGATAAAGTGTGACATGGATTACGAGGTCAACAGCATTTTTTGGTACCAGACGTTCTTGCATTAAAACCGTGGATCTACCGTCATTTATAGCGGTTGAGACCAAAAATTATCTGTCCTTGGGCACTAAGCAGCAAGACTTCACTGCCCGGGTCCGGTCATTCAAAAGGTCGGAAACAAAACCCTTCTAAGCCGCTGTCGCAAGAGGACAACCGCAGTGAATTGGTTCTTTTACGCAAGTTAAATGTATCTATTATGTCGACAATATTTTGCTGTCGATAGTTGAGCAAAGATTCTTCGGAATCGATTAGAATCCGAGGGATGAAAAATATCTTTTTCAGATTTTCAGGGCGACGTAACCGGGCCTACTTTGCCAAGATCCTGGGCGTTACGGTGGTCTTGGACGGGGTGATCCTGTTCAGCACGCAAAATGTTCACATACACGTGACAGTTGTTCTTCTGCTGATCGCAAACCTCCCCGCTATATCCGCCGCGGCCAGAAGGCTTCACGACATCGACCTGTCTGCCCATTGGCTCTGGATATCCCCGCTCCTGGGCGCAATTTCGTATTTTGATTGGGTTCTGTCTCACGCCGCGACAGGGAGTAGTCTCATATGTGTCCTCTTCCATGCCGTCCTCCTTTTTCTTCTCTTCAAGGAAGGGGATCGCCACAGAAACCAGTTTGGGCATCCCTACATTCGATACAGCGAAGAATAGAGATGTTCTCAATATCTCAGTCTCGCCGGAAGATTTTCTGAGGAGCATGACTGTCTGGTATCGCAAGACCTCCATCAAAGAGGGTAACTAGAGAGAATTACGCGAGGTCATTGACGCCGGACATAATGATCCTCTTCGACTGAGGTCGGCCGTAAAATTCCAAGAGGCCGAGGACTTAAGAGGTTTTTTTAAATCTCTAACAGCGGCACGCCTCGCCGAAATGCAATCCGTCAGAGACCTCAATATCTATCCAGAGATCGCCGTCTTTCGGGCTCCAACTCACGGCCAAATATTATGGCTCAGGCTGATGCTGGACTTTAACCTACGAGTTTGTCTTGATACCAAAGATGCTAGAAGCGGCCTCGACAAGCACTCAACTCGAGATTTACGAAAAGACATTAGCCCAAATACATGACTATTACGCTTTGAGACGGAAATATTGCTCAGAAAAACTGGACATTGAAATCGCGGCTCGACAGGCGCGCATCGATGTTTCTTTTTAGAACCGAAAGTAATTCTTGAGAAAACCCAGAACAACATCGGACTTGATTAGACAGAACAGCGGCATCTGCAATAAAAACCTGGAGGCTGGCTCTCTCTAAACCGATTTAATTAAACCACCCACCATTGAGAGGCGGCGGCCACTCCCGCTTGCTCCAAGGCTTCGAAATAAGAGTCTTCGAGCTTTGAGGGATCCCCCATCGTCCAAGAAGGGATGACATCCCCTTTAAAGACTCCGACGAAATTTAATTCCGTTGGATCCGGACCGTGCAAAGATGAGAGCTTGGATCTGTCAACATTGTCAAAAGTTATCCCCGACAAATCAGCCTGTTCATCTATAAATAACCATTCCTTCTCAGGGGCTCCTGAGAAATCAAAGGACATTTTCAATATATCTAGGGCATCACTGATATCAATAATCCCATCGCCGTTCGCATCAGCCGCATAAAATTGATAGGCTGAAGTGGGCTCCTCTTTTGGATTACCCGGGGGGAATCCAAACCCCAACCTTAGCGCAGCGAGCGCATCGTCGATATCAAGAAAAGCCGTTTCTTCTTGAGCAATGTCCCGGGACAAAGTAAGGGAAGCAGTCCCCTCGACCATGGCTGACAATTCGTAACTCCCATCAGAGCCAGAAGAAGCCTCTTCAAATTCCCCTGAAGAGGGTGTGATCCTGACACCTGACAACAATGTATGGGTGCTCCAGTCATAGATCTTTCCGACGGTTGCCCCCGAGTCAAATATATAGAGACCATAGTCTGCAAGGTTTGAGTCTAAACTCGTGAAGCCCACAATCCCTCCACTTGGTGAAACAGCCCCATTCACCACAGTATCTCCAAGAGTCACGCCAGTACCCGCCGCAATTTCATAGGACCCATCCGTTGTCGAAACTTTGATGACTTTATCGACACCACCAGATCCACGGAATTCTTCACTGGAGCTTTTAATATAAACCGTTTTTCCGTTGGAACTCGCACCCACCATTTCCGCCCCCGCAGAAATCTCGTTAATTCCAGAGAGAGTAACCCGCTCAATCCCGGACCCTGCTGCCAAAAAAACATCCGTACTAGCATTATCATCTGACTGTACAAGGTTGGTTGCGGAACTTGAGAAGTAAATTCCAGAGCTTGTCATGATCGGCAAGGCATCAGTCTGTTTGCTGACATACCCTGTCGCATTTTCGCTGCTGTCAATCGATTTTAGATCAAAGGAAAAACTATTTGAGAAGGCCGATGCAGAATAGGTTGTCGAAGCCACATAGAGATCATCCTTTGCCGAATCCGATAACGTCGAATCAGAAGAATTGAGATCATCAGTCGAAAACGCTAAGCCTGTTACAAAAGCGATATTAATTTCGGAGTCCGTAATAAACATGTCGGCGAGATAAACACTCCCCGGCAACCCAGAGCCCCCAATGGTACTGACCCTCTCAATGGAGTCATTATTACGATCAATGAGGTAAATATCTTGTGAGGAATTGCTGTCATCATTATTGATAGCGAGTAACGTGCTGTCCGTTTGAACGGCCAAGAACCTCTTATTTGGTCCTAAAGAGAAAGCCTCGACATCAACCCCGGAAGGACTACCTAAGTAGGGAAGAGCGGAACCGAGCTCTGATCCAAGCAAATCACGGGTCAGCGTTTCATCGCTTTTGTATGAGCGCAATTCATCCCAATCTTGTCCTGTCACACGAACATTGGCGACAACTTCCCATGAGGCTGCCGTTCCGACGATACGAGCGTCGATGGTTTGGGTCGCCCGAGCGTCATCTCCCATGTCGCTGTTGAGATTGGCTATGTAGCTATTGGTCTTGATATCATAGATAAAATGCGCGTATTTGAAGGAAGAGCTCGCATCACCATCATCACTGAATTTAGCACGGACAACCACCAATCGGTTATCTGCCGAGAAATCAACGGCCTCGAGTAATTCTAGACTTGCAGTTCCAATCGCCAACCCGTCCAAAGACGGATTCGAAACCTCCCAGAGCTGACTGCTAGCAGAAGACATCTATGCTCCCCAAGGCAAAATCAATTAGACCCCGACGAACACGTCTGATGACTGCAATCTCGCCGACTCATCATCCAGAATAATGTGCGCTACGGCATACTTTGCGGCTTCTCCATTGCCATCTGGATCAAAGAAGAAAACTCCTTGTGCCGTGTCGAAGAGGAAATGATCATTTCCGTCAAGTGCCTGCACCCCGGGGGCCCCAACAAAACTCTCTTCAGCGACAAGCCCAGATCCAGAAAGACCAAGGGCTGCAACATCAATATCAAAGGATCCCAGATCAATAATGAGTAGATCTTCCCCAGGCGTAAAGTCTGTGATTTTATCGGCAGCGATCCCCTCGCCGTTATAACTCATAACAAAGCTATCGCCACCAAGGCCACCAGTTAATGTATCAACACCAAGGCCTCCCTCAAGAGTATTATGTCCAAGGTTTCCGATCAGTATGTTATCTTCAAAGGTCCCGGTCGCGGTGACATTTGAAATGCCAACAAGTTCGGCATTTTCGATACCCTCAAACAATTTGATATCCAAAATAGATCGGATGGCATCAATGCCTCCCACATCGACTATGGTGTCTTCGTTATCGCTCAGGACGTAAGTATCATTCCCCAACCCGCCTACTAAGGTATCAGCACCCAGCCCCCCGGCGAGCACGTTATTTCCACTATTCCCTTCGATATAGTTATCGAGAGAATTACCACCAGCGGTGAAATCACCAGCGCCCTGTAGATACAAATTCTCCAAGTTGGAAAAGAGCGTATAGCTTGAGGATGCGTAAACGGTATCAATGCCTTGCTCCGCGAGCTCAACAATCCTGTCCGCCCGAGTGTCAACGTAATAGACATCATCTCCCTCTCCACCAACCAGACGATCAACACCCAGGCCGCCGTTTAGAATGTCATTTCCTGCCATACCAAACAGGTAGTCTCGGCCCGAGCCCCCAAATAAACTATTATCGCCTTCATTTCCGTTGAGAATATTGTCTAGGTCATTACCGGTCAGGGTTATGGCCTCCACCCCTGTTGCGGTCGCTGACTCGACATTTTCGGCCAGAGTCCAGTCGACAGAGGTGACAACGACATCCTGCCCCCCTGATCCGCCGCCTATTATCTCAATGACAACATCGCCCGTCTGATCAATGACATAAGTATCATTGCCGGGTCCCCCATAGAGCCTATCGGCTCCAAGGCCACCATCTAGATAATCATTCCCTGCTGATCCATCTAAAAGGTCATTATCCCGACCGCCATAGAGGGTGTCATCTCCGAGACCGCCGTAGAGCCGATCATTACCAGCGTTACCCACCAAGTAATCATCACCGCCTTTACCGTACAAAATGTCTGTCGCAACGCTTCCAAATAGTTCATCATTTCCATTGGTCCCTTGGCTTTCACCGTCCGCGTTCTGGACATTGATGATTAAACTCCAATCGGTCGATAGCCCCTTGCTATCGGTCGCCCGGATTGTGACCGCTCCGACCGGACCATTGACCTCCTGATCCAAAACATATTGAAGTTGATCGAGGTCGGCGAGTGACAGCTCATCACCAATCGACAGAGTGGTGTCCCCGAGAACAACGGACCCAAGCTCAGGGAGAGCCGTAAGGGATACAGTAGTTATTTCCTCTTCAGGATCGGTCGGTCGGGCTAAATCCAGTGAAGAGATCGCCTGATCGGGATAGGTAACAGTCAGCTGGCTTGATACGGTTGGGAAACGTGGTGCATCATTTTGCGATTCAACAAATACATGAACGCCGCTCGTCGCAACAATTCCATCTTTATCGGTTGCAGAATACCTTAAATATCCTGCATCGCCATACCTATCTTGACCCGTTTCAAAATGAAGTTCCGACAACTCATCTCCGGATAAGGTTCTGCCCACAGCGACAACAGTCCCGTTCTTATCTTTGATAGAACCGAAGGTGGGAATTTCATTAATTGTAATCGACACCTTATCACCGCTCTCGTCCTCGGGATCATAGGGCGGCGTGATGCCAAGTGGTGTGAGTTCGGCGTCTTCCAACAGGACCAACTCGGAAACCGGATCGACAATGGGTGCCTGATTATCACCAAACTGCAGGGTCAAAATATCCGAAACCGTCTCGCCAAATTCGTCAGCCGCAGATACCTTTAATTTGAGCTGACCCTGATAATCCTCCGGAGGCACTCCTTTGAATTTCCCGGTGTCTTTATCAAACGTCACCCAGTCCGGAATATTACCACCCGCCGGATCGGAAATGCTGATCTCAAGTTTTGTCTTACCCTTGCCATCACTATCAGAGAAGGCATCCTCGGGAAGTTCAAAATTGATCCCCATGCCCTTGCTGATAACGATGGGGTTATCAAAGAAGGACTTATTAGCGATTGGTGCTTGGTTTCCAACAGTTTCGCTGAGATTGTACTCCCCATCGGAGAAGACAAGACGTTCGATACCATAGAGCGTATCAATCCCTTCATCTCCAAATGGATCAGAGGCAAACACATCACTCACCAGGAGCACTTCCGTGTCGGGGTTCCAAGAAATGGTGTAATGCTCGATAGAGTCTTTATAGATTGCAACGTCCGCGCCGGCACCTCCGTAAATCGTGTCATCGCCGCTAAGACCCTCGAATTGGTCATCTCCATCGTTGCCAATCAAGATGTTGGTCTCGGCATTTCCGACCAAACGATCATTTCCAGCACCGGAAGTTATGTTTTCGATGGTCGTCCAGTCGGCAATCCCGTATGTTGTTGAATTTGAGGCAATTTTACCCTCAACCAAATCAACATACATATCATGTCGCAGAGGTGCCGCGTTGATTAGATCAACGCCCCTCTCATCTTCGAGGGTCGTTGTCAGTTGCTGTTGGAAGCCTTCATCCGTGAAGACATATATGTCATTGCCGAAATCATTCTCTCCATAAAGTCTAAGCGAAAGTGAATGTATTGTTCCCACCTGCTCTGCGCGGAGGTCTTCGATCTTGACAGTCCACATTCCGGCGGCCTCTTCTCCCCAGAATTGTACCGAAGAGAAATCCCACACGAGGTGATTAGGAACACCGCTATCCTCTCCACTTAATCCAAACGGCCTTTCTTCATTCACTGTCGGCCTATTCATTAGGGTCGATACAGTCCCATTCGGGGACTCGACGCTAACAATTAGATCCCCAAGGCGCGTGTGGCGAAGATCGACTCCAAGTTCTAAATGCTCAACGGAAATCGACGAGTCTATTTCGAACGTCTTTGTATAGACCTCTCCTGTCCCATCTGGGATTTTATCCGAAAGCCCGAATTGGCGAGCCGATGCCGAATATTCATTAATAGCCGTGTTTTGCGTGGTCCAACTTTTGGCCAATTGAACGGCGGCATACGCATCAACAACACCGAATCCCGCTTTATCATTGTATCGAAGCCCACCAAGATTGAGATCAGAGGCTGCATTGACCTTCCAATCCTGGACATCCGGATGTGTTGAGGAATAGGCCAAGATCTTTTGAACATCCCGATAGCCCAGATTTGGATTGGCTTCGAGCATCATCGCAATAATGCCGCTCAGCAGAGGTGCAGATGCCGAGGTTCCCGTAAACTTCGCGAAGTAATCGCCGCTGGTATACCCCCAACCGGGCTGATGGCGATCGGTTGTGAGCATATTGACGCCATAGGTGCTTACCAACACATTCGCGCCGGGCGTTGAGAAACCCGCAGCTGTATTGTCCTGGGCAGTCGCCCCAACGGTTATGACCTCTCGGGCATTTTGGAAATTATGGTAGTTCGTATTGTCTCCTGCACCCGCGCTGTTGCCGGCTGAGAAGACAAATACCGTTCCTTTTCCATCTCGCCCATTCTCAACCCCGTCCCGAATACCCATCCAAGCAAAGGTCAGATTCGTACTGTTGAAGTTGTCAGAGAACGGATTTATCGCGCCCCAACTATTATTGCTGATATCGAAATTCTCTTGCTCACCGAGGGCTTGAGTAATCTGCGACCAGGCCCATTTCACTCGGGTGGAAACCAGTTCTACATCTGGCGCCGCCCCTCTAATCCCGGTCTCATTATTCGCAACCGCACCAATAATGCCCGCAACCGCGGTTCCGTGATTGTCTGGAGGCCCTGGAAGTTTCGGATATTTAGGCGTCCCATCTTTTGTATCGAACTGAGTATCTGTCGAGTATCTAAAGCTGTAATTATCTTGCAGATCGGGGTGTGAAGAATCTATGCCGTCATCGACTACGCTTACGGTCACTCCGGCTCCCGAATAGATGGAATTCAGTTTGTCAATATTAGAGGCTGCCAGATACCACTGCGCCGCCGCCATTGGATCGGCGACACCGCTATACAGCTCTCTCACGCGCAACGTATAGGTACCCAACGACGTTTTGTTGGAACCGACATCCAAATAATAGTCACCCGTTGATGCCGCCGTATATTGGATATGGGCGTCTAAACCGGCCCCACTATTATCATCGGCAGAAATCTCATTACCCTTGCGGTCCAGAAGTCGTAACGTGGAATCCCGGAGAGTACCCCCGGGGCCATCTCCATCACCCAACACATCAAAGACATAGACTTTGCCCTGTTCCAAAGTCACCTTGGCCCAGTCATGATCTCCCGCATATTCGATTTCACCGGAAACTGGCTTGCCCGGTCCAACAGTGATCGAAGTGGTGGTATCTGAGGCGTAATCATCGACAACACCTTCTGAGGTCCCCCGCTCTCGGGTATCAAGCATGTAGGTTCCGGTATTGCCCGGGAGATCAACGGCTGACACTTCTAAATAGTAAGAACCACTCTCGAAAACCGAAACCGCAAGCTCTGTTCTTCCCGTCTCGCCATCAAAATTACCCGAGGACACCAGATTACCGTTGCCATCAATAAGGCGAAGGGCCGCTTTACCCAGTGTCCCGAGGCCATCCACGTAACTCTTGACCGAGAAGTCATAGATTTTACCGGTCGTTAAGTTGACGGCGAAAAGGTCTTTGTCTCCCCGTACCTCGATTTTACCGGCAGCACTCTCGTTAATCGCCAGGGTATCGCCCGAATATTCAGAGATAACGTCTGAGTAATCGTCCTCAGAGCTATTCCCAAGATCCACAACAGTAAGTTTGTATTTCCCGGTTTGGGTTCTTTCGACCGGAGAGATTGTGATATGCAAGCTACCGGTTTCCTCGGCCGTAAAAGCGCCGGACTCGAAAGCTGACGGGAGCGCCGTTTCAAATTCTGGGGAAACCCGGGTCTCATTGAACGTCACATTGCTGAATTCAACTGTTTTATTGAGACCACTACCGCTATCTCCAACGTCGAAATTGAGCTGGAACAGTGGTGTCTCAGCGTCCAGCACAAGCTTATCAACATCATAAGCGGCATAGAGGTCGATAACATTATCCGCCCCGACCGCAATTTGCCCACCGACACCGCCGGCAAAGCTGCCATCGGCAAAGCCTGCGGCATCACCGCTTGTGCATTGAATATTTGCGGTAAAAGCAGCCAAACCTTCGGCGGCCCAAGCCGGCAAATTCTCATCATTGACATAGACGGAGAGCGTTGCCTTCCCGGCACCAATATCTGTCCATTCTGCCCTTAGGACATCTGCCGATAAAGCACCGGAATCTGTCGGCTTCCAAACCATGTTGAGCGCAGCCGCTGTAAGAGGCGCGGTACTCCCATCTCGGAGTGGAGCTGTTTCAATGCGATACGAGTGCCCGGCTTGGAGATCGACCTTGTAACTATCGGTATCCCCGGTAAGCCCGATCGCGCCACTCACTGTTCCTTCCGTAACCGTTCCATCGCTGACAAAGGCTAGCAATTGAGGTCCATCGGAATCCTCATCAGAAATATCGCCTTTTACGACAGAGATAGAATACTGTCCGGTTGCCCCCGCCCCATCGATGACACGCGCGTAATAGGTGCCTTCTGTCGACGTGACAAAAGAGGCCGTCGCAAGGCCATTTTCTGTTTCCAAACCGTCGCCGATGGCTAGGGTACGCCCATTGCCATCAACCACTTCAACAATCGGACGACTGAGTGCGGATCCGTCCGCAATTTGCGCCTTCACACTAACAACTTCTTCCGCACTTGCCTTGAAAGAGAACCAATCGATATCGGCATCTGTCCTCAAGCCCAATGAGTCAAACGCCCGAATGCCGAAGGCACCATCATTATATTGGATGTCGCCAGAGACGACCTCATCAAAGGCGATCTCTGTCGCGTTCGTTTGCGCATTGGAGTGATCATCCGGGGCACGCGTGATTAACGTGTACGTCCCCGTATCTTCCTGTCCATCAGCCGCTTTCACGACGAGGTAATATTTACCACTCGCGATCGGCGAGAAGGGGAAGGCGGGTTCAGGTGTGGTCAACATGTCTGAACCACTAACTGATTTTACGAGTTGACCGTTTTCGTCCCTCAGCTCGAGTACAGGCTCACTTAATGACCCAGAACCGCTGGCGCTGGCCTTTGCGCGGAAGACGTAATTTTGATCTTTCTGCAGGTTGATCGCAAACCAATCTTGGTCATTCGAAGTGAGAAGGCTACCCGCAAATTGATCGCCCGCCTCAAGTGTAATGTCGGTCGACACATCATTCCCAACATCATCCGGAGGCAGGTTCCTCTCGCTAATTTCAAGTTTGTAGGTGCCTTGGGCAGAAGCGTTTGCAGAGGATGCCTCAACATAGAACGTTCCGGTCTCCTTGGGCACGAAATAAAACTTAGAATCGAGCCCTTTACCCCCATTATTATTAAAATCAAGAAGGATACCTTTATCGTTGAATACGCGAATATAAGGATTAATGAGCGTCCCGGAATTGCTGGAATGACCCGAAAGTTCAAGGAGATAGACTTTGTCTGCCGCAAGCTCCACGGAGAAGACATCTTTATCGCCCGGAATTCCGATTTCGCCCGACTTCTCCGTAGTAAGCGTCTCACTTAGAACGATCTTTGTCGCGGTCGCATCAAAATCATTCCCGTGATCATCAGGGGGAGCCAAGGACACGTTGAGCGAGTAGGCCCCGATATCATATTTGAAGGAACTCTTTGCCTCGATAAAGTATTGGCCATTTTGCGTTGGTGTGAAGTAGGCCACAGCATTCAGGGAGCCGCCGAAATCGTCGGCCCGCAAAATCTCTGCACCTGAGGCGTTACGAATATAGAGAAGGGGATCTGTAATTGGATCCATTTGCGCCTGATCCGAGATGTCCTGCTCAAGAGAAATCACATATGTCGTATTGGCACTCAGACCAACGCGGAACCAATCGCTATCCCCGATATACGTGATTAAGCCATGGGTAACCTCGTCATCACCCACGGTAAGCATCCCAGTTGTGAAGATATCGTCACTGTAATCATCGGCGAGGCGAGAGCCACGGATCTCGTAGGTTCCTTTGCCGCTATTTCCTGAGGCCCCGGCATCTAAGAAATACCATCCGCTATCAATGGCAGAGTAGAAGATTTGAGAGTCTGTCCCCGAAGCATTGTCATTCTGCTTGAGGAGACGTCCGGCTGCCGATCGCAAGGCCAGGGCCGGATCTGAGAGGCTATCCCCAATTAATTCAAGATTATAGGTAATGCCCCTATCTAACCAAATTCGGAACCAGTCATGATCGGTCAGATTATTAATTTCACCTTGCTCTGAGACCCGATTAGACGCAGACCATTCCAGACGTTCTGTAGTCGAGACATTGCCAGCAACCACATCAAGGCTTTCCTGGGTAAGTGTCCAGGATCCTTTGCTCAGCTCGGCGACATCACTCGCAGCAAGATAATAAGTGCCCGTCTCATTCGGACGGAAGATAATCGCATCATCAGTCCCAGCGGCCGACTCTGACTGAGACACGCCGTCCGATATCAGGCGACCTTTGCTGTCATATAACTTTAGAAGCGGATCCAAAAGGGTCCCCGAGTTAGACGAGGCCCCTTTAAGTTGGAATTCATATTTGGTACCCGCGATAAGTTCGGTGCGGATCCAATCATGGTCGCCGATATCACCAATATAGCCTCGGATAAACCCTTGGGTCGGATCCAGTTCACCCAGTGTTTGAACCGATCCGGCATAATCATCAAGGAAATCGATCGTAAAGACATAATCATCGACCTCCTGTGATCCGCCCACCGAGGTTCTTACAAGGACTTCACCCCCTTCAAAGGGCTTGTCATTCAAATAGGCTACCCACTTCGCGCTAGTGTCCATCCCGGTATAAATCGAACCCCACCAGCCATACACAAGGGATTTGAATTGGATATACTCGCCCGACGGTGTATAAAATTCGAAGTAAACCGTATTACCTTGTGACGTAGACCCTTCAACACTTATAGGAGAATTGGGAAGAAGAGTGGTTCTAAAAACATCTCCATCCCCGCTAAAATTCTTAACAAACGACTGCCGCGCGCCCACCGTTAGCTCTATAAGGGAGTCCCGCGCCAGACTATTTTCTGCACCTTGGAAATTCGAGACCGTGTCCGGCGCATCATCATAAATTAAGGGGTTTGATGATGGCGTATCGGCAAAGTAAATTTGTTGAATCTCAGTGAGCGAGTCGGTACCATCCGACATGTCACCCGCTGCGTGCTGAACCGTTATCTGGCCGCCATTCCGTGTGATGTCGTATTCTTCCAAGTTACCGCTGAAGAATACAGTCTTGACTTTGGAAATTGTGTCATCGCCTTTACCGCCGGCAAATGCCCCCATTGTTGCGGTACCGCTATAATTGTCATCACCCGACGTCCCCTGGATGACGCCGTTTGCCGACATGGTGTAAACAGCACCCGACCCATCGAGCGAGAGCGCTGCGAGCTGTTCTGTTGTCACAATGATGCGGTTTTCGCCGTAGTAAATATTTTCGATATTGGTGAACGTGGCTTCCGTGATATCGAAAAGGGACTGACTCCATTGGCGGCCCACGCGGAAGGTGTCCTCACCCGCGCCGCCATCGATTGATCCACCTAATTTGGTGTAATTGTAATCACCAGAGAATTGGAGAATATCATCACCACCGCCGAGATTTGCATCGAAAGAACCCTTTTCGACGACAACCCAGTCCGCAGAGTCCGATCCCTTTAACTCATTTACGGATCCAACCGTAATCGCCCGATATTCCTCGAATGTATTATTGTTATGAAGGTGCGCATTCCCTGCTAAATCGACTGTGCCGTAGGAGCCATCCAGAGTTATTCGTTGCCACTCCTGGGCACCCAAACTTGAGAGAGAGATATCGTGGTTGTTACCATTCCGGAGCGTTAACTCCCCAGCATACCATTGATAAGTATCCACCCTGTCGAGCGAAACACTGCTCAGAGAATTAAACGTCTCAACGTCAAGGTAGAGTTGAGCATATCGGCCTTTCAGCTCCAGATTTTCAACGTTGAGAATGGCCCCGGTTGGGACATCGAAGGTCCACCAATTGTTATTATCGATACCTCGATCGATCTGAATGGTATCGGTTCCGGATCCACCATCGATTAAATCCGAATACACGGTATTTGAATTCGCCCAAAGTTCAGCTTCGAGCTCAAAAACATCGTCCCCATCACCACCAGCCAGTGTATCGGTGCCCTTACCGCCGATTAGAACATCATCACCACCACCGCCAATCAGCGTATCAGCGCCGCGACCCCCAAGAAGAGTATCGCCAGCAGAGGAACCCGTGATGTTATCGTCATTCGTGGAGCCGATGTAGGCACCAGATTTAGAAATCTCGGCGTCCGCTTCCGGGAGCAAAACTTTGGCGCCATTCTTCAAAACCAAATTTGCAGGAGCTGTAAACATGGCCCCGGTCCCTGCGAGCTGTGCTGAGACCCCGACAAGCTCGGAAACCTCCTCAAGTTGCGCAGGCGTGAGTGTGATCGTCCCTGTGCCCTTAATTCTTTCAATACCAGTAATTACAGCCCCCGTGAGGTTCTGGCCGTCTTCCACCAACAAAGTATCGATGCCGCCGCCACCCGACAGACGGTCACTCACAAGCGGCTCGCCACGCACATCAAGCGTATCCGCACCCGCGCCACCGGAGAGCTGATCAGCCCCCTCACCGCCAACAAGAGTATCCGCACCCGCACCGCCGGTCAGAATATCCGCCCCCGCACCGCCTGCAAGAATGGCATCCCCGTCGGAGCCGACGAGTTGGTTCGCATTTTCGTTACCCTGGATACCAACGAAACCGGGAGGCAAATCGGATACATATTGAATACCCGAGCCCGCAATCTTTAGGATAAGACCAGCCGATCCGGTAAGGTTTGATTTATAAAGTTCATATTGCGCTTGCGTGAGCGCGATACTGGTTGAACTGGCTTCGATTGCTTCGATACTAATGAGCGTCGCGCTCGATAAGTCGACCGACCCTCCAAAAATCCGAAGAGTATCAGTGCCGTCTCCGCCATCAATGACATCGAGAACAACCGATTTATCTTGAATAACGATCCTGTCATTCCCAGAACCCGCATCAATCGTGTCTGTGCCTTTTCCGGAATTAATGGTGTCATCACCCGCACCGGCAATAATGTGATCATTTCCGCCATAGGTCTGAATTGTATCTCCAGAGCTGGTGCCCGTGATGTCGTAATCATCATCTCCTGAGAGGCGTAATCCAGCTCCGGAACTGATCGTGATCTTATTGAGATCAATGGCACCCCCACCAGAGGCTACGAACTGGGTTCCAGATAATTTGCTGACAGTGCTCAGCTGCTCACTGGTGATATAGATTTCATCAAAGTCAAGGGGGACCGACCAACCATTTAAACTTGACGCAACGATTGCTTCAATATTTGTAAGCGTCGCTTGGGTTAAATCTATGGCAACATAGGCCTGGCTATTCCCCCACCATGAGCCATCAGCAAGAAAAAACTCGTGGTACGGATCAAAGGCAAGTGTGTCCTGGCCCTCACCGCCATCATATGAACCTGTTAATTGATAAACGTTATTCCCAAGATGGGTCCCGAAAATATTTGCAAGATACCGCTCACCGTTCTGCTGGGCCCAACTCCAGTCAAGCCAGCCAAACCGAATGATATCATTCCCTGCTCCGGCTTCGACCTGGTTCGCGCCGCCAGCCGCATTAATGGTATTATTACCATCACCCGCTTTGAGTGTGTCAGCATCTCGCGTACCCCAGAGATCAAAACTCCCGGAAACACTGCTCGCATCGACGCTGGTGCCACTCAGATAATTGCCGTCGATGCGCTCAATGCTTGCAAGCTGTGAGTCAGACAGCTTTATTTGCGCATAATTGGAGCCCTCAATATTTTCAATCGATGAGAAAGTGGCATTGGTTAAATCGACATTGGATGTGACCCGGATCGTGTCGCTACCAGTCCCTCCATCAAACACGTCATCCGGAGCGTTTTCACCCGAAACGATGAAGGTATCGTCGCCATCCCCACCGTAAAGAGAATCAGAACCAGCCCCACCGATGAGTTTATCGTCTCCACCACCTGCCTCAATGGTATCATCGCCGATCCCGCCATCAAGAAGCTCATCCGCATCTCGACCATAAATCGTGTCATTGCCGCCAAGCCCGGATATCGACTCAACACTCTCCTGTTCGGTTGCCCCTTGCGTATTGAGAACATCATCTCCGGCGCTCCCTTCGAGATGTCGCGTAATCGAGATCGAATAACCGCCGCGATTTAGGGCCTCTTCAGGCAATCCCGTTTGTAGCCAATTCCAATCGTAACCTGCAGAACTGCCATCGATTTGAATAACACTTCGTCGGCCACCAAAGAGCCCGCCCTCAGCATTCGAACCCCACTGAGTCCCTCGGACAAAATACTCTCGCGTTTGCTCCCATCCAGGCAAGGAAAGGGACGATACAGTCGTATTGGAGGACAAATCCTCCATCTGCAACGTAAAGCCCGATGAGTTCTGAAAGCTAAGTTGGCCGGAAACGCCGTTATCAGAGTCTTTAGTGATCGTTATTTTCAGAGTTGTATTGGCATCAACCCGGTTGCTCCCGAAATCAAAGGGAATCGAGTCATCATCACCATTTAGGTTCAGCCCACCCTCGATAACCTCCCCAAGTTCGTAATACGTCCCGCTATAGGCCTGAAGCGTATCTCCCGCTATTTTGGAGAAATCATCGATCGCATAATCAAGGTCATCAAACCTGAGGGTTTCAGCGCCCCAAACCTGATCCGTGACATTGGTCTCACGATTAGTGACCAACCAAGAAATAGATGAACTGGGTTGGTCACTCCAATCATGGCTGAACTTTATGACGTAATCGGCGAAGTTGCCTTGGAACACGGCGATATCATGGTCAAAATCGCCTTCACCGCCGACCACAACATCCCGGCCAGCGCCCGTGTACAGGATATCGTTTCCAGTGCCACCATCGAGATGTTGGTCTCTGTCAGATCCTCCCAAGACGTCATCTCCGGCACCTCCAGAGAGGTAGTCATAGGCGAGATTCGCGGAGAGAACATCGTTACCATCGGTACCAACCCAAGGACGGTAGACCGCGACCGTATAACCGCTTCCAACATTGAGGGATAGACCCTGGCTATGGAGATTAATCCAAGCCCTTCCCTCATCATTAAGCGACACAGTCGTAATTTGTTCTCGCCAGGCGCCAGAGCTTGAAAGGGACCCTTGATCATTAAACAGGCTTGCGAATTCTCCTGTTAGACCAACAACAACCTCGCTACCTGGATCACCCTTTATCTGGAACCAGTCAGTATCACCAGCGTAAAGGACACCGCTTAGGCTCGAACCAGGCAAAAGAACAGTATTAGTCGATGACTTAACGCTGCTGAAATCATCGAGAATTCTCTCCGTACCATCTCCAGAAAAAATAATTCTATTGATATTGTTTAAGGTGTAATCGTTACCGTCCGCATCAGAAGCCCCAATGCCCACAACATTAGCGCTGCCATCCGATGCGCGGGTTACGATATAGTCGTAGGCGGATCCCGATACCTCAACGGTGTTATAGCCAGCCTGGCCATCGATCGATTGAACACCTAAATCCGCCTTGATAATATCATCGCCAGAAGACAGGATGACATTACCGCCTGCACGAAGTGTTGGAAATTCCGGAATCGATATCGCCGTCGGGCTTGCCGCCAACTCGACGGTAACCCCCTCGATCGTCTCAAACCCTGCAAGCTGCTCCGCACTAAGAACGGCCCGCCCTGAGCCTTTGAGGATCTCGATATCGGAGAGGGTTGCGCCAGAGAGATCTTGACCATCCTCAACAACGAGGGTGTCTTCGCCGTCACCACCGGACACTGTGTCGGTTACAACCGATTTGCCGCGGACATCCAACGTATCATCACCCTCACCACCGGTTAGCGTGTCTTCACCCGCACCCGAGACCAGGGTATCGTCCCCGCCATTACCAATAAGGGCATCATCACCGGCTCCACCAGAGAGAATGTCAGCCCCATCAGCACCGGTAAATTGATCATTATTTTCGTCGCCACGGAGCCCGACGAAACCGTCAGGCAGATCTGAAATCGAGCGCGCGACGCCACCTTCGACTTTAAGTATCAGACCTGCTGATCCAGTTATGGAGCTACTGAACAGCGTATATTGGGCCTGGGTCAGTGCCAGACTTGACGAGTTGGCTTCGATTGCCTCTAAGTTTAGGAGTGTGGCTTCCGACAGATCAACGGCACCGCCGATGATCCTCAACGTATCTTTACCATCTCCTCCATCAATCGTGTCAAGAACCTCAGATTTTTGACTAATAATGATTACATCATCGCCAGCACCCGCCTTGACGGTATCGACCCCTTCCCCAGAATTGATGGTATCGTTTCCGGCCCAAGCGGAGATGGTATCATCACCTCCGAAGGTTGTGAGGCTCTCACTGGAGGAGGTTCCTATGACGTTATAGGCTGTGTCCCCTGAAAGCCGGATACTGGCTCCTGCGCCAAGGTTAGCCTTGCTTAAATCAACTGTGCCTCCGCCGGAGATGGTAAATTGGGTGCCGTCTAGCCTCGAGAAACCTGACAACTGATCGCTCGTGATGAAAACTTCATCAAAGCTCAGGTATTGGGATGAGTTCCATTGATTTTGAGAGACAACCGATACAACTTCTTCAATTCCTGTCAGAACCGCATCGGTTAAATCCAGAGCCACATAGACGGTGCCTTGGTTCCCCCACCAATTGTTGTTTTCAAGCAACATCTCTGCATAAGGCACCAAATAAAGAGAGTCCGAACCCTCCCCACCTTCGTAATTTCCCTTGACCTGATAAACATTATTACCCTTGTGGTCCCCAAAGAAATTATAGGCTCTTCGATCACCCATTCTCTGAGACCAGTCATAATTTTGCCAGCCAAATCGAATGACATCATCGCCAGCACCAGCATTAACCTGGTTTGCACCAGCGGCCGCGTTAATGGTGTTATTACCGTCACCAGCATAAAGAATATCATCGTTACGCGTTCCCCAAATCTCGTATGTGCCCGAGATCCCGGACAGATCAAGATCGTTTCCCTCTACATAAACGCCATCGATCTGAGAGAGGTCGCTCAACTGCGCATTGGTCAGCGTTACGGCAACGCCTGAAGAACCGTCAATTTTTTCAATCGATGTGAGAGTGGCTCCGGTTAGATCCGTGTTGGAGGCGATCCGGATCGTGTCCGTTCCATCACCCCCATCGAAGAGATCGGTAGGAGCCCCCTCCCCCGAAACGATAAAGGTGTCATCACCCCCCTCTCCGAAGAGCTTGTCTGCCCCGCTACCCCCAATCAGCGTATCGTTACCACCACCCGCATTGATGGTATCGTCGCCGGAACCCCCGTCCAACGTTTCCGCAGCCGCCGCGCCTATGATTTGATCATTACCCGCGCCTGCGGCGATCGACTCGACGTCATCGGTCAGGGCATCGGTCGCCCCCTGCGTTGAGAGA
>Ga0181593_10001883_pt1 | contig 19180 bp, 14 predicted proteins | sample 071ome_19_FD_133756 | JGI IMG/M metagenome (GOLD analysis project Ga0181593, IMG submission 133756) | Coastal salt marsh microbial communities from the Groves Creek Marsh, Skidaway Island, Georgia - 071413AT metaG (megahit assembly) | ecosystem: Environmental > Aquatic > Marine > Intertidal...
ACGCTCGGCGTGCGCGGCTTTCGCGTGCAGCCGCGCGGAGATGTCGAATACTGGCTGGATGGGCCCGGCTATGAGCGCGCTTTTCGGTGCGGCGCCGACGAAAGACTGGCCATCTGTCCGCTGGTCAATCCCGATGCGCTGCCGGCGCTTGCTCGGATGTGTGAACGGTTCCCCGCTACGCCCGTCATTGTCGATCACCTGTGCAGGATTGGCGCAAGCAGTCCGATTCGCGAAGAGGATGTGGACGCGCTCTGCGCCCTGGCGCGCTATCCGCAGGTCATGGTCAAGGTGTCGGCCTTTTATGCGCTGGGCGAAAAGAGAGAACCCTATGGAGATTTGGCGCCGCTTATTGAACGGGTTTATCGGACCTTTGGCGCTGACCGGCTGATGTGGGCCAGTGACTGTCCCTATCAGGTGCAGGGTGCATACACGTATGCCGCGAGCATTGCGGTGATAGAAGAGCATGCGAACTTTCTCTCCAACGCAGATCGGGCACAGATACTAGGCGAGACGGCGGAGCGCTTTTTCTTTTAAGAAGTGCGGCTTATGCCTCTAGTCGCCCATTTGCTGCTCATCTAGGAAGTCCATTTCTGGACGCAAGTTCCAGCGGCACACATCGGGGGGCTGTACGGTGCGCCCCCAGCCTGCCAGCACCTTGCTCTCTTCGCGCCACTGGGCTAGGCGCGCCGAAATGTCCTCTGGGTTCCAGCCGTTGAGGACTTCGGCCGTCAGCTCGGCTACAACTTCTTGGCACGCAGGATCGGTGGCGCGATCCCGCGTCTCGCGCGGATCCTCTTCCAGGTTAAACAGCTGCGACGGCAGACCGTGATAGTAGACGAGCTTCCACGGTCCGCGTCGGATCATGCGCTGGAAGGTGCCCTCGACGGGAAACGGTCCGCCGGCGCCGGCCGCGTCGTAGCACAGTTCGGAAAAGGCCACGTCGTCCCACGTCGTCGTCTCGCCGCGCAGCAGCGGCAGCAGGCTGCGTCCGCGCGAAGCCGGCAGAGCAGGGCAGTCCAGCGCATCGAGCATGGTGGCATTCAAATCGAGTGAGGAAATGACGCGTTGGCTGCGGACGCCGGCCGGCAGCTGTCCAGGCCAAGAGAGGATGGCCGGCACTTTTACGGAGTCTTCGTAAAAGGTTTGCTTCCACCACAGTCCGTGTTCGCCAACCTGTTCACCGTGGTCTGAGGTGTACACGATAAGCGTATTATCGGCTAGGTCGTTTTCGCGCAGGGCAGCCAGAATTTGGCCAATGAGCACGTCCATGCGCTCGACCAGTGCCCAGTAGGCGGCGCGAGCGCGCCGTATTTCTTCCTCGCTTACAGCTTCGATACCGCAATCTGAACGCCATGCTTTGATATGTGGGTGCAGGTGATCGCCAAAGGGCTCGAGCGTTCTGGGTGGAAACATGTTTTCATAGTAGTATTCGTAGTCGGCGCGCCGCGCGACAAAAGGCTGGTGTGGGAGCATGAGACCGACCGAGAGCGAGAACGGTTCAGCGGCCTGGCCTGCGCGCTTTTTGACGCCGAGTCTATTAAAGAAATCTATGGTTGCAGCGGTTACATCCTCGTCGTGTACCTGATAGGCGCTCTGACCGTGTCCCGCCTTTTCGAGACTGACGCGTCCGGGACCAGCCGTGCCAGAGAGAAAGCCGTGGTCCACGCCGCGCCCGCCCATTTGATTGGGACCGTGGTCGCCGACGAGTCGTTCGGCATAGCCGCGCAGCTGGTCGGGGCCGTTGGAATGCATGCGCCCTATGAGGACGGGTTGGTAGCCGCCCGCTCCCATGGCATGTGCTAATGTGGGAATGCCTGAGTCGAGTATTTGGTTGTTGGTCCACACGCCGTTTTCGTGTGGATGTCGACCCGATAGCATGGACATGCGCGACGGCACGCAGATGGGAGAAGGGCAGTAGGTATGGTCAAATACGACCCCCTGTGCGGCCAGCGCATCGAGATGCGGCGTGCGCACAAGCGGGTCTCCATAGCACCCATTTACATAGGGGCTGTGCTGATCTGAGTGGATATACAGCAAATTGGTCTGTGGCGTTTTGTTCATGGCGTCTTGTTTTTCTTTTTCTCTGTTGTGGAGTCCACTGTGGGATACTTGGAGAGGGCGTATTACATTTGTCTACGTATCCTGCAATGCGATTTTCGCCTAAAGTAGGATGGTAAAAAAAGAGGGTCAAGGTAGAGCCACGGAGAAACTTCTCGTAATGGAGTGCACGACGGATCAACGGACGCATAGGTGGAGCATTGCAAATGGATAGAATAGAGCGAGTCGGCATTACTGGAGCCAATGGTTCGATTGGCCGCGTTCTCATGGCGGGCTTAGCAGACCGATACGAGCTCAAGGCATTTTCGCGCCGAGAGGTAGATTTTCCCACGACGCTTGTGCATTTTGATCAACCGGCTCAGGTCGAGGGCGCGTTTGAGGGGCTAGATGCCGTCATTCACCTAGCGGCTGATCCGAGCCCGATGGCGCCCTGGGCAAGCGTGCGCGAGCACAATATAGAGGCGATGTACCAGGTGATGGAAGAATGCGTGCGCGCTGGCGTACAGAGAATGGTGTTCGCTTCGACCAATCACACTATGCACGGCAACAGTATACTGAGCACGCCCGAGACGCTCGATCCACAAAAGTCGATGGCGATGAAACTCGGTGATGCGCCGAATCCAGATTCGCTCTACGCCGTCTCTAAGCTCTTTGGCGAGCACTTGGGTAAACTCTACAGCGAACAGCGCGGACTGTCCTTTATTGGGCTGCGCATTGGCTGGACCATTCCGGAGAACGATCCGACCGTGATGCGCGGCACTTCGGCCGAAGAGTATATGCGTGCGATGTTTCTCAGCCACCGAGACTGCGTGCAGGCGCATAGGAGAGCACTGGAAGTGGATGCGCGCTATATGCTCGCGTATGTCGTTAGTGACAACGGTCGTCGCGTGTTTGATTTAGAAGAGACGCGGACGCTGCTGGGCTATGAGCCACAGGATGACGCAGAGACGTTTTTTTCGCGATGAGCACTCGACGCGACTACGCTCAACTTATGGAGCGCTTAAATGGAGCACTGGGTGTCGATTGCCAGCTGCACACGCTTGCGGAAATCGCTGGCTATCCGATTGTACTGGTGCGCCGGTCGCTGCGCGACGACGTGCCAACTGTCCTGCTGACTGGAGGCACGCACGGCGATGAGCCGGCCGGTGTCGAAGCCGCTCTGGCCTTTTTGCAGCGAGACGTTGCCGATTGGCTGGCGCATTTTAGTTTTGAAGTGATCATCTGCCTCAATGCCCATGGCTATGTGCACAATACTCGACACAACGCACAGGATGTAGACGTCAACTGGGCGTGGGGGCGCGACGACGTGCCCGAAATACGAGTTGTTAAAGACTGGGTGCGAGACCGTCGCTTTGAATGTGTGTGCGATTTTCACGAGGATTGGGAAAGCCCGGGTTTCTATCTGTATGAAATGCGCCGCGGAGCACCGCTTATGGGCACTCACGTCGTTGCTGCGGTAGGGCAAGTTTGCCCCCTTAATCTGAGTAATGAAATAGAGGGTTTGCCAGCGGTTCGAGGAGTTGTACTACCCGATGAAGCGCGGGCAAAAGCGCTGAGAGGTGAGGGCGTTCCGATTGAACTATACTACGGTTATACGGACCACTGTCTAACCGTAGAAACGCCCACGGAGCAGTCGATGGACGTGCGGGTTGCCGCCCACATGGCTGCTCTTGATACAATAGTGGCGGCTCATATGCCGCCCGGGGACTAATATGGATGTAGGCTGCACCTACGTGCGATATGTGTTCCCATCCTCCAAAAACTTCTACGGGGTATCCTTTCGATGAAAAAGAGCCGCCGAAAAGATAAAAAGCAGGCTGGCGCAACGGTCATAAATCCAGCGTTGAACCAATCTCTCGTCGAGAGATTCAATGCGTTTGCCGACGGCGCGCAAGGGCGTCGTCTTATACCGGCGTTTGTGGTATTGTGCACGCTGTTGGTAGGGACGTGGACATTCGACCCGAAACTCTCGCTCAGCGGGGACAACACCGAGTTTATTACGCTGGCACGGAGTCTTGCCCAGGGGGAGGGATTGGTTCATCTCAACGATCCTAATCCACAGCCTGCGACGAAATATCCCTTCGGCTTCCCTCTTTTGCTTGCGCCGGTTGAGCTTCTATTCCCCGGAGAGTGGACGCCAATGAAGGCGTGGGTGCTGCTTTTATTTTCGGTGGGTATGGGCATGCTCTATCTGCTGATGCGCGACAGAATGGGTGTGCTACCATCAATTGCGGTTGTGGGGCTGAGCGTGACGGCGGGACAGAGCTATCTGACGACAGATGCCAGCGGCCATCACTTTGGGCCGTTGCTGCTTCACTTCTCGCATCAGGTAATGTCTGAGGCTCCCTTCCTCACCGTGTCGTTGGCTGCGCTATGGCTGCTGCAACGCGGCGTTCAGCAAGAGGGGATACGAGGCAATCGCGCGCTCCTGGCTGGCTTTGTTCTCGCTGTGTTTGCCTATTATATTCGCAGCGTTGGAATTACTCTGCTCGGGGCGATCATTGTTTACCTATTTTTGCAGCGCGATATACGTCGAGGTCTCATTTTTTCTGCGGCGTCTCTCTTGGCTTGGCTGCCGTGGACATTGCGCAATCGCGCCGTGGGTGGCGGGGGCGTCTATTTTCAACAGCTCATACAGGTTAATCCATACTATCCCGACCAAGGGTTGCTCGACGTTGTTGGCTTTGTCGGGCGACTGACGGGAAATGGAGCAGCCTATCTCAACGTAGAATTGCCGCGCTTGCTGTGGCCTTTTTTCTCTGGCGACGGAGCATTTGGCCCCGTTTCCGTTTTTATAGTACTACTCGCGGCCTATACGCTCATGCAGGCACTGCGTTTTCGCCGCGACGTGCTTTTAGTGCTCTATACCGCATTTACGATCGGCGTAGCTCTGCTGTGGTTTTGGGTAGATGCGCGCTTTCTTTTTGGCGTAGTGCCACTGTTTATTTACTTCGCCGTCCGCGCGGTAAATGATCTAGCCGATGGAATTTCAGCCCACGGCGGTCCGTGGACGGGACGCGCGCTGCGCTGGGGTCTGCTGGTAGCCGTTGTTTGGGGGCAGGTCCCGGGCGTATCGCGCCTAGCCGAGTACAGCCGAGCAGACTATCCGCCAGCGTGGAGTCGTTATTATCAGGCCGGACAGTGGCTCAAGGAGCACACCGACGAGAGCGCAATCGTGCTGTGTCGGAAGGGCTACTGGATGTATATCGTATCCGGACGTCGTGCCGTGGGATTTCCCTTTGAAGACCCCAGCGCTATTATGGCACATATGGAGCAGCAAGCTGTAGATTATGTCGTGTTGGAGAGTCTTGGATTTGCGCAAACGGCTAGGTATTTAGCACCGGCCGTTAACGAGCATATGGATCGCTTTAGCATTGCGTGGAAAGACGAGAACGTGCCCACGTATGTGTTGAAACTCGACAACTGACGCGGCTGCGGCCCCCGTTTGCTCCGATTGCAAATCGAACGCTATAAACGCTATATTGGGAAACCGCAGCCGTCCACACCATTCAACAAGTCGATCGTACGTGTCTAACCGCCTAGGCCAACTCTGGCCTCTCCTATCCTACGCCCTGCTGAGTCTTCTCTTTACGTATCCTCTCATTACTCAATTAAATACGCACGTGCCCGGGCGGCTCGAAGGCGACATTCCCGTATACATCTGGAATCTGTGGTGGATGAAGCAGTCGTTGCTGGAGTGGCATTCGCCGCTGTTTAGCGAACACATCTTTGCCCCCTATGGCGTCTCGCTTGCCTTTCACGCATTTGTATTTTTAAAGGCGTTTATAGCGGTTCCACTGCAGGCCTTTATGTCTGCTTGGACTGCGTATAACCTGCTTATACTGAGCACGTTCACCATGGCTGGCTTCGCGATGTTCCTCCTGGCGCGATACTTAACGCAAGATGTGTTTGCCGCTTGGGTTGCAGGCGTCGCCTATGCCTTCAGTCCCTACATGCTCACCCGCGGTTTGGGTCACTTGAACTATCTCAGCAGTGAGTGGATGCCCCTCTACATATTGTGCCTCCTAAAACTGGTCGATTCTTCCGAAAGGCGGTGGGCGCTAGGGGGGAGCGTTTTCCTACTCCTGACGGCCTACTGTGAATACTACTACTTGATTTACCTGGCACTCTTCACGGCCATCTACTTAATCTGGTGTTATATACACCGTTCTGATCGGATTCTCTGCGGCGACTTTGTTCGTAACTTTTTGCTTATGGGGTCTCTTGCCGCACTGGGTTTTGCTCCGATTCTAAGCATGCTGTTGGGAACAGAGCAGAGCGACTACCTCTACGGCGGATGGGGTGCTACGGCGAAATTGGGAGCAGATGCCCTGGCTTTTGTTGTGCCCCCTCCGGGATCTCTGCTATACGGCAATATAGGATCTTCTCTCTACGACGTATTCTCGGGCGGTAATGCCATAGAAGGCACGGTCTTTGTCGGATTTGTAGCGCTGGCTCTCGTGCTCTTGGTGTCTGTGCGTCTGCGCACCGATAAGGCAATTCAGTTTTGGCTTTGGGGTGCGCTCGTATTTTTCCTGCTTTCGCTAGGGCCTCTACTACATGTGGGAGGAGACTTTGTCTTTGGCGGAGGCCCCGTGCGCTTTGCAGTGCCCCTGCCCTACGTGGGTCTGCGCTTTATTCCACTAGTGAAAGGCGCACGCGTACCGGCGCGTTTCGACATTATGGTGGCGCTGTGCGTGGCGGTGCTTATAGCCTATGCGCTGTGGCATATGCGCGGTCGCTGGCGGTATGCCAATCGCTGGACGGTCCTCGTTGCCATTCTTCTGTGCCTAGAGTATCTTAGACTGCCCTATCCGACAGCACCCGTTCACATTCCCATTGCCTACCGTGAAGTAGCGGCGGACCCGCGCGACGTCGCCGTGTTGGACGTGCCGCTGGGTTGGCGCACCGGGTGGGGTGATACCGGCCGGACGTTTGATCGCCAGCAGCTCCATCAGATCGTGCACGGCAAGCGGCTCATCGGGGGGTTTGCTTCGCGGGTTCCCGAGCGTGAGCTCGAACGCATTCTGTCTTTGCCGGGCATAGGAACCTTGCTGGAATTGCAGCAGGATTTGCCCAAACCTATCGGACCGACGGCGGCGCGGCGCGGTGCAATACGGACGCAATTAGTAGAGCTATTGGAGCACCTGCCCGACTCTGTTAGGGAACGGATCGTACGCGATCCTTCAGTGGCTAACTTTATAGCCAACACATCTGCTGAGCGCGAGCGCGTGCTGTCCACTCCACGCGTGGGACAGCTAGGCGATTTGGTAGAGAGCGTGCAGTTGGGATACGTGTTCCTGCATCCTCCCTATAGCACTCACTTGCCTATTCGCACTCATATAGAGACTCAGCTGCCCGTAGAGGTGTTTTACGAGCGCGACGGATTAATAGGTTATCGCGTCGTAGAAATCAACCGTTGAGGATATCTTGGAGACAGAAGAAGACAAAAATCCCACGCTGTTTGTCGTTATTCCAGCGCTTAACGAAGAAGACAATATCGTGCGCACGCTGGAGCAGATCGAGGCCGTTGTCGACTGGCCTCATGAGATTATCGTCGTTAATGACCACTCGACAGATAGGACAGAAGAGGTCGTCCAGAACTTTGGACGACAGTGTGATAATGTGCGCGTTGTTAACAACGAAGGGGATCGGGGATTTAGCAATGCGTTAAAAGTTGGATATGCAGCGGCGGGCGAGGGAGCCATTGTAACGATGATGGCCGATCTATGCGACGATCCTCGCACGCTGCGTCATATGTACGACAAGATTCTCGAAGGATATGACGTAGTGTGTGGGTCTCGCTATATGCCAGGCGGAGGCAAAGAGCGAGAGGACAGCGAAGTGAAAGGAGCCCTGTCGCGCTTTGTCGGCTTGTCTCTTCGCAAACTGGTCGGCGTGCCGACGCATGATGCAACGAACGCGTTCAAGATGTACCGCAGTGAAATCATCAAGAGTATACCCATCGAGGAAGCGGGTTTTGCCTGCTCAATGGAAATCACCGTGAAAGCGTTTTTGCGCGGGGCGCGCATTGCAGAAGTGCCGACGGTGTGGCAGGGGCGCACGGCCGGCAAGTCTAAGTTTAGTATGCTAAAAGGCGGTAAAGACTACATACGCTGGTACATGTGGGCCGTCTTGTTGCGCAAGCACAAGTTTTAGCGTTCCGACCTTCTACGCGTCCTCTTTCTCCTGCGTAGCTGCTACAATTTCTTCTAAAATTCGCTCCATATCGTATGCGTATTGCCAATTGGGGTAGTGCGTCTGGAATTTGCGCACGTCGCTAATCCACCAGATGTGGTCGCCAGAGCGCGCGTCGTCAGAGAGCGAATAAGAGAGCTCTTTTCCCGCTAGGCGCTGAGCGGTATGAATGGCTTCTAACATAGAGCAATTGCTGTGGCGTCCGCCGCCTATATTGTAGACCTCGCCGCAGCGCGGTTCGCAGACAAAATGCCAGAATGCATTTACCAAGTCGTGGCTGTGAATATTGTCGCGGACCTGTTTGCCCTTATAGCCAAAGATGGTGTAGGGACGGCCGGTGACGATGCACTTGACTAGGTAGGCGAGGAAACCGTGTAGCTCGGCTGCAGAGTGAGCAGGGCCCGTCAAGCAGCCGCCGCGAAAGGCCGCTGTTTTGATGCCGAAGTAGCGTCCGTATTCCTGTACGAGAATGTCGGCTGCCACCTTGGATGCGCCGAATAGGCTGTGTTTTGACTGGTCAATACGCAGCATCTCGTCAATGCCGTGCTCGTAGTAGGCGTGATTCTCCGCGATTTCCCAGCGCGTTTCGCGTTCGACTAAGGGAAGTTCGTTGGGGGCGTCCCCGTACACCTTGTTGGTGCTGGTAAAAACGAATGCGGCTCCGGGGCAGTGCGTTCGCGTGGCCTCCAGCAAGTTTAGCGTACCGTTGGCATTGACGCTGAAATCGGTCAGCGGTTCGCGCGCCGCCCAGTCGTGCGACGGTTGGGCGGCCGTGTGTATGACGACGGATATACTTCGGCCGTATTCGGCGAAAAGCTGGTCGATTGCAGACGCATCGCGAATATCTATGGCGCAGTGCCGGTAGTTTGTTAACGTGGATTCAAGAGCCTCTCGATTCCACTGCGTGGAGCCGTCTTCTCCAAAGAAATAGGCGCGCATATTATTGTCTATACCGACAATCTCCAACCCTTTCTCATGGAAGAGTTTGCATGATTCGCTGCCTATTAATCCTGCCGAACCCGTGATTAAGGCGATACTCAAGGATAGCCCTCCTACGTGAATACGGTGCTGACTAAGTCGTGGTTTTTAGCTAGCCAAGCGTAGATGTCATCGACTATAGTGCGCGGCGTCTTTTGGGGATGCCAACCAAAGGTGTGCGTGGTCTTTGCGCTGTCGGTCACGTAGTACGGCACGTCGAGTTGGCGCGTTTCTGAGACGGAACCAATATCTATCTTCTGGCCTGTGACCTCTTCGCATAGAGCGGTGTATTCCAAGAGAGAAGTAGAACCCGACAGCCCGCCTCCTGCGTTAAACACGGAGCCTGCATGTTGCTCTATGAGCGGGGCCTGCGCTTCCAAAAGTGCAAATAGGTCGTCGGGGTGCATCAAGTCGCGCACCTGCCTGCCGGTTCCCCCAAAGCCCGTGTAGTTCAGCTGCTGGCCAAAATAGTGGGCAGCGACCCACAGCGTATAAACGCCCTGATCGACTTTACCCCACTGGCCGGGCCCCGCAATTACACCGCATCGATTGATCAACGCGCGCAGGTTATACATCGCGCAGTACTCTTGTACAAAGAGCTCAGATGCCAGCTTTGTCGCACCGTATATGGAGCGGAATTGCGCCGTGTCAAACGTTTCAGATATACCGTTTTCAGATAGTCCTTCAGGGAGCGTTGCAGCTGTATCAATGGACAAACGCGTTGGTTCTTCGCGTAGGGGGATTGCACGCTGTGCGGGGACCGAATACACGCGCGACGTGGAAAGGAATATCATATCCCCACAGCGTTTACGCGCAAATTCTAAGCTGTTGAGCGTCCCTACGAGATTTGTGTCTAGCACGTAGTGCGGTGATGAGTCAGCGCCTGCATGCGCAGAAGGTTCTGCTGCAGCATCTATAAACAGATCGAACTCGCCCTGGACTTCACTGAAATCATTTGCCGCGCGAATGTCACCGTGGACAAACTCAATATCCAGATCTTTGAATGCGCGCAAGTTGAGTTCGGAGCCGCGCCGTCTCAGGTTGTCAAAGGCGACAATGCGCCGCGTGGGATATTTTTCTCTATAGCGCCGAGCTAGACTCGATCCTACAAAGCCCGCTCCCCCGCTGATAAATACGCTCAATGGCTTGCCTCAGGGAGGGGAGCGCTCTCGTGCACTAAGTTTTCAGCGCGTAGATCATCCCAGAACGCCGAGGGAATCTCATCTATCAGCAGGTTAAAGTTTTCCTCGACGCGTGCGGGTTGGCGCGTGCCGGGGATGATACAAGTAATGGCTGGATGTGCAAAGACAAACTGCGAGGCGGCCGCCTTTACATCGACACCGTGGCGTTCGGCTACGGCTTCGATGGCCTGGGCCTTCTGCATAATATCTGCTGGTGCCTCCCCGTAATTATAGGTGGCGCCCGGCTTGGCTCCCTTCGCGAGAATGCCGCTGTTGTAGGTGCCGCCGGCCATAATGCCAATGTTTTTCTCTGTGCAAAGCGGTAAGAGTTCGTCCAGCGCGCTTTGGTCTAGCAAACTGTAGCGACCTGCCAGCAGGAAACAGTCAAAGTCTCCTTCGCGTGCAAAGCGCGCCAGCATTTCCCACTGATTCATGCCGGCGCTGACGGCGCTAATAACGCCTTCGGAGCGGAGTCGCTCGAGGGCTGGATAGGCGCCTTCTATGGCCTCTTTCCAATGGGCATCGGGGTCGTGGATATGCAGGATATCAATCCGGTCTACGCCCAAGCGTTTGAGGCTGTCTTCCAAGGAGCGCATGACGCCGTCGTAGCTGAAGTCGAATACTGGTTTGAACGGGGGCGGATTGTCAAAGATGGATCCATCGCGCTGGTCGTCGTCGCTGGCGACCAGCAGGCGACCCACCTTAGAGGCGAGAACATACGCGTCCCGCGGAACGTCGCGCAGGGCGCGTCCCAATCGCTCCTCGCTCTTTCCCGAACCGTACAGCGGTGCCGTATCGAATAGATTGAGGCCGAGATCGAGTGCTTTATGCACTACCTGCGTCGCCTGATCGTCGGGTATATCGCCGTAGAGGCCACCAATGGCGGCACAGCCCAGGCCTAGGCGAGTTACTTGGAGACCGCTGCGGCCCAAAGCCGCTTTTTCTAAGGGATGCATAGACCCTCTCCCTGTTGTTGTATTTGAGGCAGAGGGCTAATATAGCAGAGATTGGATAGCGAGGTAAAGTCACATTCGTCTTGCTTGACGTTGGTTGGGGCAACACGTAGATTTGGCAAAGTTGTTTATATGATGTCGGAAATAGTTGAATATAAATGAGATGCGAAGTATTGGTGTCTTCTTCGTCGGGACTTTCACGCGCGCTTTTTTGAGATGAAATGGCTGATTCTGATGCTCTCACTCTGCGCGTGTGCGCCGCGGGAAGAGTCGCTTCCTCCGCAGGTAGAGGAGCCTCGGTCCGATATCGCTGCTGCGCCGCCCAGCGGGGCGGCGTACGTGTGGCAAGACGAGGCGCTGACGTGGCATGCATGGGAAGAGGTTCGGGCGGTCATCGGACGCGTCCAGCGCCCGCTGCTCTTTTACGTAGCTGGACCCGGATGTGAGGGGTTATTCGCTGCGCCCTCTTCGCTGCTGAAGGAACTAGTGGAAAAACGCTACTGGGGGGTGCGGGTCGATCCCTTTCTGTGGCCCGATGCAGTGCGCTATCTGCGGTCCAGCGGGTGTCCGTCGTTGGTCATCGCCAGACCCGATGGGCAAATCGTTGCCCGCGCTACGGATATTCCGCCGCGTCACGTAGAATCGTACCTAGTGCGCATCTTGAATGCCTTTGACCGCGCCGGCGACGAGATCAGTTCGATAGGGCCTGCCGCAGAGGCTCCACTTGCAGTTGATTTGGCCGATGTTCGTGCGGGTTTGCTGTCTGCCGCCGACCCGCGTCACGGGGGTCTGTTTGGTCCGCAGAAATATGTGCACGGGCAGGCCCTGCGTTTTCTCTGGCACTACGCGTCTGCGTCGGATAGCGCTCAGTCGCGCTCTGTGGTAGATGAGGCGGTAACGGCGTTTCTGCGTTCGCCGCTGCGCGATCGTTCCAGCGGCGCTTTTGCACTGTATTCCTATACGCCTGATTGGTCGCAGCCCGTAGGAGACAGAGACGTACTCAATCAGGTAGAGACCGTGCAACTACTGGTAGACCTAGGTCGGCATGCACCAGTGGATGCATGGGTAAGGTATGTAGAACGCGAATTACTCGATCCCGCTACGGGTGCGCTGCGCGGTAGGCAGGTTCGGCTGGATGACGGGCGTTGGTGGACCGATGAACGCCTCTATGCCGATCGGATTGCCAGCGCGGTGATCGCGCTTATGCGGATTGCAGAGCAGAGAGATCGGGCGGTTTCTGCCGATATAGCAGAGAAAGCCGTCGATTTCCTGCTGGCACACTGCATTGGTGAAGAGGGTGAAGTTCGGCATGCCTGCAGCGCTGAGGGACCGCAGGGACTGTTGGTTGACCAAGCGTTAGTAGCCCTTGCCCTACAGGCTGTGCAGGATCGTTTTGAGCAGCCTGCCGTTGGGGACGCGATGCGACGGGTAGTCGGATTTGCCGAGAGTCAGCTTTACGCGGAAGAGCGGGGAACATTTTCTGCCGGGTGGCGCTGGCCCGTTGCAGAAGACTTTTCTGTTGCCGACGACGGATATCCAGTGGGAAACGCGCTGATGGCAGAGTGGTACTACAGACAGAACGATCGGGATCGCGCCGAGGCGTTGGTAGAGCGGGCGCGTTTTCTGGACGGCCAGTACAGAGTCGCCGCACACTGGTCGCTGCTGCAGGTTGCATACGGAGAGTCGGAACGCCAATGAAAATAATCGTTACGGGTGCACACGGCTTCTTAGGACGCTGTCTGCTGGGCATGGGGGGAGAGCACGAGTGGATGGGGTGGTCTCGCTCGATGGGTGCCGTAGGAGATGTGCCCTGTATAGCCGTTGACCTCGCCGATCGCGCTCTGCTGACTGGGCTTTTGGAAGAGCACCGACCGGATTGGGTAATCAATACGGCTGCGATAACGAACGTCGATGGCTGCGAGTTGGATCCAGTCGATGCGCGCAGGGTCAACGTGGGCATGGTCGAAAACCTCGTCGCGGCTTGCGAGGCTGCGGACGTAGGACTTGCACACGTGTCCACGGACTACGTGTTTGACGGGAAAAATGGGCCGTATGGAGAGGAAGATCCCACGGGACCGCTGTCCACGTACGGCGCTCTGAAGTTGGAGAGCGAGAGGGTTGTGCTCGGCGGTTTGAAGCGTGGTATTGTCGTGCGCACAATGTGGCTATATGGTTACGTCACCGGGACGCGTCCCAATATGTTGACGTGGCCGCTGCAGGCGCTGGCGCGCGGCGAAACGTTGCGCATCGTCGCCGATCAGTGGGGAAATCCAACGTATGCAGCGGATCTGGCGCGTGCGCTGGTTGATTTGTGTGCGTTGGACAGCGTCGGTTTATGGCACGTTGGGGGCGGTAGTTTTATGACGCGCTACGAACAGGTCGTGCAGCTGGCCCTATTTTTTGGTCTGGATCCCGACCGCGTCGCGCAGGGATTAACCGCAGACCTTGCGCAACCGGCTCGGCGGCCCCTGCGCTCGGGGCTTTCGACAGATGCATTGCGGCGTCATTTGGGGTGGGAACCCATGAGTTTTTCGCAGAGTTTAGAAGACGTATTGCACAACGGAGACTTTTGTCGTGACTTCAGCTCCATTATCAATGCGAGAAATGTATGACGGATAACACGCTGCGCGTTTCGCTCATAACGCCGACGTACAATGAGCGCGAGAACATACCTATCCTCGCCGAGGAAATCTTCTCTGTAATAGGATCCGAGCCCGATATTGATGTGGAGTTAATCGTCGTAGACGACAATTCTCCTGATGGCACCGGCCAGGTGGCAGAAGGACTCAAAGACACCTACCCTCTGCAGGTGGTGCATCGCGCTGGCAAACTCGGCTTGGGATCGGCTGTAATGGAGGGCTTTGCTCTTTCAGATCGCGAATATATTGGCGTTATTGACGCCGACTTGAGCCACGATCCTTCTATTCTGCCCCAACTGATTCACGGCCTGAGAGAATACGATATTACCATAGGGAGTCGCTTTGGTGAGACGAGCAAGGTTGAAAAGTGGGCCTTACACCGCCGGCTTACCTCGCTGACGGGCGTTGGATTCGCTCGCCTCCTAACGGGTGTCGAAGATCCCCTATCGGGGTACTTTTTCCTGCACAGAAGAGGACTCGGCAACCTAGAGTTGACCTCCTCTGGGTATAAAATCCTGTTGGAAATCCTAGTGAAGGGGCAGATTAAGACGCATATGTCCGTGCCGTTTATCTTTCGCAATAGGCAGTTTAGCCAGAGCAAGCTCAACGCCAAAGAATACGTGCTCTTTGCCAAACAGCTACTCTACTTTACCGCGTATAAATTGTTCAAATCTTAGCGAAGACCGTGATGCCGTATGCAACTTAGCGTCGTCCTCCTCAGCTACAACACGTGTGACCTTACAGAGCAGGCTTTGCATTCGGTTCGCGCTGCTATAGAAGGTATTGAGGCCGAGATTTTTGTAGTCGATAATGCCTCGCACGACGGTAGCGCCGACATGGTCGAACGCGCGTTCCCCGATGTCCACCTGCTGAGAAATACGTCTAATACGGGATTTGCGGCCGGTAATAACGTGGCGCTGCGCCAAGTGCGGGGTCGCTACGTGCTGCTGCTCAACACAGATACAATTGTGCGCGTTGATACGTTCCGTCATTTAGTCGATTTTATGGACAGACACCCAGAGGCTGGGGCGGCGGGCTGTAAGATCCTAAATCCAGACGGGACGTTGCAGCTGGACAGCCGCCGCGGCTTTCCTACGCCGCTGGCCGCGTTTTGTAAGATGTCCGGCCTCAGTCGCTTTTTTCCCAACCATCCGACTATAGCTCGTTACAACATGACGTTTCTCGATCCGGAAGAGTGCGCTGAAGTCGACGTGCTCTCAGGGTCGTGTATGCTCGTGCGTAAAGAGGCGATGGACGAGGTTGGACTCCTAGATGAAGACTACTTCATGTATGGAGAGGATATAGACTGGTGCTATCGGATACACCGCGCGGGTTGGAAGATATTTTACACGCCCAGCACAGAGATTGTGCACTTTCGCGGTGAGAGCGGGCGCAGCGTGCCGCTGCGGATCCTCTATCGAAAGAGTAAGGCGATGTCGATTTTTGTCGACAAGCATATGAAAGAGCGCTACCGTTTTTTTCCCCCTTGGATTTTGCACATTGGTATTGCGCTCTATGGAATGCTCCGCTTCTTAGCGAAGGGTGTTCAGGCGCTTTCCCTACCGTTTTTAGATGGGCTGCTGATATTTTTCGGATTAAAGCTGGGCCTGGCCGTCCGCTATCACGAAGCCCTAGCTCCGATCATGCACCAGATAGAGCGAATCAGCGGGCAAGTTGGGCTAGAGGCCGAGCCGACGCGCTGGCTCTCGTTGCCGCCGTATTCGGACGAACAGTGGCTGATGGTATATGTCGTTTCTGCGCTGGTATGGCTCTTCACCTTTGCTGCGTTGGGCCTGTACGGTCGTCGTCGCTATTCCCCTGTGTGGGCGGTAGTTGGCGTATCGCTGGGCTTCGCCGTTATCCTGACGCTCGTATTTTTCTTCAAGGCATATAACTTTTCCCGTCTGGCTGCCGGCGCTGCCTGGGCGTGTAACGTCGTTCTGTTGGCCGGTTGGCGTTTTGGCGTTCGCTGGCTAGGGCGCAAGCGGAGCGCCGTCGGGAATCGCGAGCGAATGCTCTTGGTTGGGGTCGACTCGCAGGCTGAGTTTTTTATAGAAAAGTGGAATCAGTATGGCTTTACCGCGAGTGATTTGGTCGGCGTTGTGGACCCCGGCGATGCGACTGTTCAGTCTCTGTTTGCAGGGCGTCCCGTCGTGGGCAATCACAGCCAGCTCGGCGAGCTGCTCGCATCTTTTCGTATTGATACGCTGATCTTTGTCCCGGGCACGCTTTCGCTGGCACTTGATCACGGACAGGAGCGATGGGGTAGGGAAAAGCTGCGCGTGTGCATGGTGCCCGTGGGGTTTGCTGAAATGCACGAGGATGAGCACGAGGCGTCGGGCTCCATGCCGTTGGTTGAGATTACTTCATCAGATAGCTGAGAAAACTAGGAGCGCGTGGCTAGGAGAGAAGGGGTATTGCTGTCGAGCGGTTCGCTGTTTGTAGCGGTCCTCGCCGTCTTCTATGTGTTTTCCGACCTGCGCTACGGTACGGCGCGAGAGGGTGGGGAAGACATGTCGCTGGTATTTGAGGTGCGGGAGCGAATTCACAGCGATTACGTCGACCAAGTCGACAGCCTGCGCGTTATAGATGCAGGTATTGACGGTATGCTGGACGTGCTTTCTGAAGATGATGCCCTCTCGCTTGAGCAGGATTGGGAAGCAGACCGCCCCGGAGATAGTGCACAGCGCCAGCGTTTAATAGAGGCGTTCAAACTGCTGGAATTATCTCTTGGGGAAACCGTCTCGCCCGATTCTCTCGTGCGCGGTTCGATATGGGGTATGCTCGCCGCGCTCGACCCTCACTCTAGCTATTTGGGACCGTCCGACTATGAAGAGATGGTCGAGCGTTTTCGCGGTGACTTTGAGGGAATTGGCATCTACTTCGAAGTCCGCGATGGCAGGCTGCTGGTTATTGCTCCGATCTTTGGGTCTCCTTCCCATGGAAAGCTACGTGCGGGTGATCACATTGCCGAGATCGAGGGGGTTTCCACGCTGGGTATCAGCGATGAAGAAGTGATGGATAAACTGCGCGGTGCGCGTGGCTCTCTAGTGCGCGTTGGGGTCGCCCGCCAGGGGCGCGAAGGGTTGCTGCACTACGAAATTCGCCGAGATCGGGTAACCATTCGCAGCGTGCCCTATGCCTATATGCTAACCCCCGACGTTGGCTATGTGCGCATGGTGCGCTTTGGTGAGACCACGGCAGACGAACTGGATGAGGCCCTAAACGCGCTGCGCGATCAGGGAATGCGTTCGCTTGTTCTGGATTTGCGTGACAACGGGGGCGGTCTACTGGATCAAGCCGTTGAAGTTGCCGACTTTTTTTTAGACGCAGGCCAACTGATCGTCTATACGGAAGGGCGCGAAGGAAATCGCGAGGAATACCGTGCACGCAAGGGGTTAGGTGCACCGTTACCCTTGGTCGTACTGATCAACCGCGGGAGCGCTAGCGCTTCGGAGATCGTGGCCGGTGCGGTCCAAGATTTAGACATGGGCCTCGTCGCTGGTGAAACGAGCTTTGGCAAGGGGCTAGTACAGGGTCAGTTTCCCTTGCGCAGGAACGGCGGTTTGCTCTTGCTGACGGTCGCGCGCTATTACACGCCGCTTGGCAGGCTGATCCAGCGCCCCTATACCGACGATGTGCACGCATATTATGAGGAAGGTATCAAAGGGGTTGATCCCAATAGCGTGGATAGCCTGCACGTCGGTAAGTCCGTGTTTTACACTGCGCTGGGCAGGCGCGTGTATGGAGGGGGTGGGATTACGCCGGACGTCATGCTGCCTGCAGAGGAATACAGTGATTTTACCGTCGAACTCCTTTCTCAGGGCTATTTGGCTGATTTTTGCGGCTACTGGGTGGGTATGCACAGCGATTGGCCGGCTGCATTTTCGGATTACCTGTCGGGGTATGAGGTCGATGGGAAAACGGTTCAGGCGTGGGAGGATTTTGTCCTTGATAAGGTGCCCACGACGGGCGATTCTACGCTCGCAGCACATCGGACCTTTATACGCGACCAGCTAAAGGCGGGATTTGCTCGCGTGCTGTGGGGAGAAGAGGAATATTACCGAGTTTATCTACAGACCGACAAGCAGCTTGAAGCGGCCCTTGCGCATATGGCTAAAGCGGCGGAATTAGTCGCTAGGCGCTATTGATTTTTGCTCGACTTATGCGTATTGTGAACGCTGGTTATTATTCGGAGATTACTACCTATGTCAGGAATTGAAGTCGCAGGGGGCAGGAAGATTATTCTGCCGATGAGTCGCGCGGTAGAAATTAGCTTGCGCAGCCTTAAAATCCGCTTTGGTCGATCGTTGATTACAACCAGCGGCGTCGTGTTGGCTATCGCATTTCTAATGTCTGTCTGGAGCAGCAACGAGATCGTTTCGAGTTTACGCGACGTGAACAAGAGCGAAATCAATCTACTGCTGCAAAAGAAGGGCGTAGAGACCGGGCTTACCGATGGTGGAGCCCAGTCGGAGGAGGCTCAGGCACGCTTGCAGGAAGAGCAGTCTAAGCAGATGTGGCTTATTGGCCTTTCGCTCTTAGTGTGCGTCGTCGGTATCGCCAACGCCATGTTGATGTCGGTAACGGAGCGCTTCCGCGAGATTGGCACGATGAAGTGTCTGGGAGCCCTGGACTCGTTTATTGTCAAGCTGTTCCTGCTCGAGTCTACTTTCCAGGGGGTCGCGGGCACGGCCGCTGGCATTGCCATCGGTTTTCTACTCACGCTTGGATTGGCGCTGCTTGACTACGGGGGCTTTGTTATCGACTACTTTCCCGCGGCTGGGATCGTGCAGTCCGCCTTATATGCGCTGGTCGCCGGCACGGTACTCTCGCTTATTGGCGCTCTGCTACCCGCCTATCGCGCAGCGAAGATGGAACCCGTTGAAGCAATGCGTTCCGATACTTAATACAAGAGGAAACCACTGATGAGCCAGGCGCAAGAACAGGCGAGCACGACGGTTGAGATGGAAGAACAGCGGACCGTTGTGCGAACGCAGCAGGTGAAGAAGTTGTACAAGATGGGTGAGATTGAAGTGCACGCCCTGCGCGGTGTAGATATGGAAATCTATACGGGTGAGTATTTGTCAATCATGGGGCCTTCTGGATCGGGTAAGAGCACGTTTTTCAACATGGTGGGTGGTCTAGACAAGCCGTCTGAAGGTAAAGTCTA
>Ga0181593_10001884_pt1 | contig 19177 bp, 16 predicted proteins | sample 071ome_19_FD_133756 | JGI IMG/M metagenome (GOLD analysis project Ga0181593, IMG submission 133756) | Coastal salt marsh microbial communities from the Groves Creek Marsh, Skidaway Island, Georgia - 071413AT metaG (megahit assembly) | ecosystem: Environmental > Aquatic > Marine > Intertidal...
GTTGCCGTCGCAAACCGTGGTCATCCATGGCATCACCCACGACCTCGCCGCCGAGGGGAAATCCGCCGAGACGGTGATCGGGGAACTGCTCGAGGCGCTCGCCGGTCGCGTCCTGGTCGGCCACCACGTCGCCACCGAGGTGAACTTCCTGTCACGTGCCTGCCGGGAGCTGTTCGGCGCGCCGTTCGTCGGTCCGGCGATCGATACGCTGGCGCTCGAGTTCGCCGCGCTGCGTCGCGCGGGCATCACGCCGCAGCGCGGCGACCTGCGTCTTGGTGGTGCGCGTGCGCGGCGTGGCCTGCCGCGCTACCGGGCGCACAACGCGCTGCTCGATGCGCTGGCCACTGCCGAGCTGTTCCTGGCGCAGGCCACCGATCTGGGGGCGCCTAAGCTCGGAGCGCTGCTTGCACCGCGTTGAGCGGCGCCTGGAGGGTCAGAAGCGTTTCTGCTTCTTGCCGGTCTTGGCCTTGCCCGGTTTCTTCTTCTTCTCTTTCTTGATGCCGGTCGTGCCGGCGATGCCGAGCTCCACCGCGAGTACGTTGTGTACCAGGCGGCGCGCGGTGCCGCGTGCACTGAACATCAGGAAGAGGGTCTGCACGCCGAACAGGAAGAGGTAGGAGAAGGCGAGGGCCATGTTGACGTTGCTGTTGAGCGGCCAGGTCAGCAGGAACGCCAGCAGGAACACCAGCGCGATCAGGTAGAAATCACGCAGCAGGTGCCAGCCGGTCTGCGAGCCGGCCACGAGCGGGACTTCAGCGTGGCGCTCGAGCAGCTTGCACCAGGTCTTCATCTGCACGTCCGGGTGGTAGGCGGCGTCCTTGATCTCCGGGTAGGCGACCAGCAGCGGCTTGCGATCGAACGGCGGTTCCTTGAGGCTGAAGAACGCCCCGTGGGCGGGGTGGGCGAAGCGCGGCTTGAAGTAGAGCAGACGCGTCTTCCAGTCGGGCGGCAGGCGCCGCATGCCGTGGTAGGTGACCACCGCCAGGAACAGGCAGAATCCGAACACGATGTCGATGCGTGGCGATGCCTGGGCCCAGCCGACGATCGCCAGCTTCAACGGCTTGTAGCCAAATGGCAGGTGCATCAGGCAGAGGAACAGCAGTGCCGCGTTGATCGCGCAGAAGCCGGCCATCAGCAGACGGGTGGTGCGTGAGGGAGGGGCTTGCCTGGGTTCGTTCATCGTAGGGTCATGACGGGTTTGGGGCTGTATGTTCCACGATTCGCTGCACGGCGCCAACGGCATCCGCCGCCTACCCGGTTGCGGCGCAGCGGGGCAGGGGAGTGCGCGGTCGCGCTGCGTGTGGCGTTCGGATCGTATGCAGCAACGAGGTCCGCGACTATAGCATCGCGTGCATTGTGCGTGGGTGGCTTTCGCATGGCCTCCGGGGAGGCGACTCGTCTGGTCGTTTCCGGCATGCGCTCACCCCGCGCTCACGCCCCGAGGTGTAGCAGGAACTGCCCGTGTCCGCTGCGGTCCGATTCTGTGAACCGGCAGATCAGGGTGGATACAGGTATGGGATGGGTGAGATGGACGCTGCTGCCGTGTGCCCTGCTGATCGCGATGCGGTCCTGGGCCGCGCCAGTCGAACTCGAAAGTCCCGAGACACGCGCCACGCTGCTCGAGCTCTACACCTCCGAGGGCTGCAGCAGTTGTCCGCCCGCGGACCGCTGGTTGAGCGGCCTGCGAGACGATCCACGGCTGTGGCGCGAGCTGGTGCCGGTCGCGTTCCACGTCGACTACTGGGACTACATCGGCTGGTCGGACCGTTTCGCCCGCGCCGCCCACAGCCAGCGCCAGCGCAGCTACGCCAGCAGCGGTCGCGTGGGTTCGGTCTACACGCCGGGATTCGTCGTCGACGGTCGAGAATGGCGTGGCTGGTTCCGTGGCCGCAAGCCGCAGATCGGCAACGGCATGCTCGCCGGGGTGCTCGGGCTCGAGGTGGACGGCGAGCGCATCGCCGCGCGATTCGACCCGCAAGGCGAGGCGCGTGACGCGGGTCAGCTCGAGTTGCACGTGGCCAGGCTCGGCTTCGGGCTCACCACCGAGGTGGGGGCCGGCGAGAACGCCGGTCGCGCGCTGCGTCACGACTTCGTGGTGCTCGACTACCGGCGCATGCCACTGGCCGCTGGCGATGGCCTGCTGACCGCCGGGTTCACCTTACCGAAGACCGAATCGGGTGCCGAGCGCCATGCCGTCGCTGCCTGGGTCACGCCACGCGGCGACCAGGCCGTGCTGCAGGCGGTCGGTGGCTGGCTGCCGCCACCGGGCAGTTGATCGCCACGGGCGGCTACGCCCGCCCGGCTCTGCTATCATCGCCCACTTTCCGTCGCCCCAGCGGGCGATCCGCCATGACCGGCCGCGCGCGACAGTCGCCGCGGCCGACCCAGCAGCTTGAGGAGTTTCGGGATGAGTGAACGCGTGGTGATCGAAGGCCTGCAGATTGCACAGCCCCTGCACGACCTGGTGCGTGACCAGGCCGCGCCGGGAACCGGTATCGAGCCGGAGGCGTTCTGGAGGGCGCTGGCGGAAATCCTGCGCGACCTCGCGCCGCGCAACCGCGAGTTGCTGGACAAGCGCGACGCCATGCAGGCCAGGATCGACGCCTGGCACGTCGAGCGCCGCGGTCAGGCCCACGACGCTGCAGCCTACAAGGCGTTCCTCGAGGAGATCGGCTACCTGGTTCCGGAGGGTGAAGCCTTCGGCATCACCACCGACCACGTCGATCCCGAGATCGCCACCATCGCCGGCCCGCAGCTGGTGGTGCCGGTCAGCAACGCCCGCTTCGCGTTGAATGCCGCCAATGCGCGCTGGGGCAGCCTCTACGACGCCCTCTACGGCACCGACGTGATCGGCGAGGACGGGGGCTGCGAGAAGAGCGGCGGCTACAACCCGAAGCGTGGCGACAAGGTGATCGCCACGGCCATGGCATTCCTCGACCAGAGCGCGCCGCTGGCGAGCGGCAGCCACGCCGACGTCTCTGCCTACACGGTGGCCGACGGCGCGCTGCAGGCGACGCTGGCCAACGGGACGGCCACCGGCCTGGCCGACCCGGCACAGTTCGCCGGCTATCTCCAGGAGGGCGATCACCTCGGCTCGGTGCTGCTGGTCCGCCACGGCCTGCACGTGGAGATCCAGATCGATCGCGAGCACACCATCGGCAAACAGAGCGCCGCCGGGGTCAAGGACGTCGTCCTCGAATCGGCGATCACCACCATCCAGGACTGCGAGGACTCGGTGGCCGCGGTCGACGGCGAGGACAAGGCGCTGGTCTACGCCAACTGGCTCGGCCTGATGCGTGGCGACCTCGCGGCCACCTTCGACAAGGGCGGCAAGCAGCTCGAGCGCGTGCTCAACCCGGATCGCGAGTACACCGCGCCGGACGGCTCGACGTTGACCCTGCCCGGGCGCAGCCTGCTGCTGGTGCGCAACGTCGGCCACCTGATGACCAACCCGGCGGTGCTCGACGCCGACGGCAACGAGACACCGGAGGGCATCCTCGACGCGATGGTCACCGCGCTGATCGCGCTGCACGACATCAAGCAGGTCGGCAAGGTCCGCAACTCACGCACCGGCAGCATGTACATCGTCAAGCCGAAGATGCACGGCCCCGAGGAGGTCGCCTTCACCTGCGAGCTGTTCGGCCGCGTCGAGGACGCCCTCGGCATGCCGCGCAACACCCTCAAGGTCGGCATCATGGACGAGGAACGGCGCACCACGGTCAACCTCAAGGAGTGCATCCGTGCCGCGAAGGAGCGGGTGATCTTCATCAACACCGGTTTCCTCGACCGCACCGGCGACGAGATGCACACCTCGATGGAGGCCGGGCCGATGATCCGCAAGGGCGACATGAAGGGGGCGCCGTGGATCCTCGCCTACGAGGACTGGAACGTCGACGTCGGCCTCGCCTGCGGCATGCGCGGCAAGGCGCAGATCGGCAAGGGCATGTGGGCCATGCCCGACGAGATGAAGGGGATGGTCGAGGCCAAGATCGGTCACCCGAAGGCCGGCGCCAACTGCGCCTGGGTGCCGTCGCCGACCGCGGCCACGCTGCACGCCATGCACTACCACCAGTACGACGTCGCCGCGCGCCAGGCCGAGCTGGAGGCCGGCGGCCGCCGCGCCAGCCTCGATGACATCCTGACCATCCCGGTCGCGAGCGACCCGAACTGGTCGGACGAGGAGAAGCAGCAGGAACTCGACAACAACGCCCAGGGCATCCTCGGCTACGTCGTGCGCTGGGTCGACCAGGGCGTGGGCTGCTCGAAGGTGCCGGACATCAACGACGTTGGCCTGATGGAGGACCGCGCGACGCTGCGTATCTCCAGCCAGCACATCGCCAACTGGCTGCACCACGGCATCGTCACCCGCGAGCAGGTCGAGGCGACCTTCAAGCGCATGGCCGAGGTGGTCGATCGCCAGAACGCCGGCGACCCCGCCTACACGCCGATGGCGCCCGGCTACGACGGCATCGCCTACCAGGCGGCGCTCGACCTGGTATTCAAGGGGCGCGAGATCCCGAACGGCTACACCGAGCCGACCCTGCACGCGAGGCGGCTGGAGCTCAAGGCGGCGGGCTGAGGGCGGTCGTGGCACCCACCCCGTCGATGAAAACGGCCATCCTCGTGATGGCCGTTTTCTTTCTGACCGCGTGCACCGCCGTGCCCGATGGGCTGGCGCCGGTGCGCGGCTTCGAACTCGAACGCTACCTCGGCCGCTGGTACGAGGTCGCGCGTCTCGATCACTCGTTCGAGCGCGGCCTGAACCGGGTCACCGCCGACTACAGCCGGCGCGACGACGGCGGCATCCGCGTGCTCAACCGCGGCTTCGATGCCGCGAGTGGCGCGTGGAAGGAGGCGGAGGGGCGAGCCTACCCGATTGGTGAGGCGGGGGTCGCGTCACTGAAGGTTTCGTTCTTCGGCCCGTTCTACGGTGGCTACCACGTGCTCGCGCTCGACCCCGATTACCGCTGGGCGCTGGTCGCCGGCCCGAGCCGCGATTACCTGTGGCTCCTCGCGCGCGAGCCGGAACTCGCGCCGGACATCTACGCACGCCTGGTCGCGCAGGCCGCCGAGAGCGGCTTTCCGGTCGACGGGCTGATCCGCGTCGAACACTGATAGGTGGGGGGTCAGAGTAAGCTTACTCTGACCCCTCCCGACAACGACCTCTGGGTCCTGGCCCGCGACCCCGAACTCGATCCCGCGGTCTACAACGACCTCGTCACGCGGGCCGCGGCGTGGGATTTCCCGTTGACGGAACTCATCGCAGTCCCGCAGTGAACGGGACGGCCTCGCCTTCACCCGCGGCCTCGCCGCGTGACGATTGCCTGGCCGGCGGGGCGAAGCGCAGCACCAGATAGCCCAGGACTCCGGAGAGCAGGGAGCCGGTGAGGATTCCGAGACGGTCGTCGACGACGTAGTCGGGCCCACCGACCTCGAACGCGAGCGAACCGATGAAAAGGCTCATCGTGAAGCCGATGCCGGTCAGCACGCTGACGCCGTAGAGCTGCAGCAGGGTCACGCCCTTCGGCAGCGGTGCCAGCCCGAGCCGGATGACCGCGTAGGCGAAGCCGAACACCCCGATTTGCTTGCCGACGAACAGACCCATTTCGATTCCCAGTGGTACCGAGTCGAACAGGCGGTGGAACGACAGCCCTTCGAGCGAGACACCGGCGTTGGCGAACGCGAACAGCGGCAGGATCATGAACATCACCCAGGGGTGCAGGCCGTCCTCGATCCGGCGGGTGATCGGGACCGTCTGTCCCTTGCTTGGCAGGTGTGGGATGAAGAAGGCCAGGGCGACCCCGGCCAACGTGGCGTGGACACCCGACTTGAGCACCGAGACCCAGAGGACCAGCCCGACGACAATGTAGGCCGCGATGCTCAGCACGTGGAGCCGATTCATCAGCAACAGCACCAGCAGGCAGGCCGAGGCGATGCTCAGCGATATCACGGACAGGTCGGCGGTGTAGAACAGGGCGATGATGATGATGGCGCCGATGTCGTCGATGATCGCCAGCGACAGCAGGAACAGCTTCAGCGCACGCGGTACGCGCGGGCCGAGCAGCGCCAGCACGCCGAGGGCGAAGGCGATGTCGGTCGCCGCGGGGATCGCCCAGCCGCGCAGCGCCACCGGGTCGTCGTAGTTGATCGCGGCGTAGATCGCCGCCGGCGCCGCGATGCCGCCGATGGCGGCGATCCCGGGCAGGATCACGTTGCGCGGGTCGCGCAGTTCGCCCTCGAGGATCTCGCGCTTGAGCTCGAGGCCGATCATGAAGAAGAAGACGGCCATCAGGCCGTCGTTGATCCACAGCAGCAGCGGCTTGGCCACCTCGAGCTGGCCGATCACCACTGCTACCGGGGTGCCCATCAGGCCATCGTAGAGCCACTTGACCGGCGAGTTCTCGGCCAGCATGGCCAGCACTGCGGCGATCGCCAACAGGATGCCGGGGGTTGCCTCGTGGTGCAGCAGACGGTGGATGCGTTCGTTCATGGAGTCTCCCGGCCAACCTCCCCGGTGGTGTCGGGGATGTAGCCTAGCACCACCGCAACGCCCCCCGTACCTGCTGGTTTGTGCGCGCGAATGCTAACGCCACAGGAATTGACCTGACGCAGCATCGGGGGTTGGCAGCGTGGTGGCGAGTCGTGGCAAACTCGTCATTAGGATGGAGATCAAACAAATTACAACGATACTCGCCAGACTGCGCCGCGCTCTCGATGGGCTGGCCCGCTGGCTGGTGCCGGACGTCCCGACCCCGTGCCCGGTACCGGTACGCCGCACGATCCAGGTGCGGCGCCGACCGCGTCACCGCTAACTCAATCCACCCAAGGAACCACCACGTTGGCTGACAAGCCCGTCGTCCTCGTCACCCGTAAGCTGCCACCGAACGTCGAGGCGCGCCTCGAGCGCGACTACCGGCCGCTGCTGAACACAGAGGACCGGCTCTACGACACCGAGGAGCTGCTGCGGCTCGCCGACGGGGCCGACGCGATCCTGCCCTGCCACACCGAGTCGCTGCGCGCCGAGGTGATCGAGCGGCTGCCTGCATCGGTGCGCATCATCGCCACCTTCTCGGTCGGTTACGACCACATCGACCTCGCCGCGGCCAAGGCCCGCGGCATCGCGGTCACCAACACCCCGGACGTGCTCGCCGATGCCACGGCCGAGATCACCATGCTGCTGCTGCTCGGCGCCGCGCGGCGTGCCAGCGAGGGTGAGCGGCTGGTCCGCTCAGGTGGCTGGAACACCTGGAGCCCGAGCTTCATGCTCGGCGTGCAGGTGACCGGCAAGCGGCTGGGTATCGTCGGCATGGGCCGCGTCGGCCAGGTCACCGCGCGCCGTGCACGCGGCTTCGACATGGAAGTCCATTACCACAACCGCAGCGAGCTGCCGGCCGAACGAGCCCACGGTGCGACCTATCACGCCAGCCTCGAGGCGATGCTGCCGCAGTGCGACTTCCTCGCGCTGCATTGCCCCTCGACGCCGGACACCGCCGGGCTGCTCAATGCCGAGCGCATCGCGCTGCTGCCGGACGGTGCGATCGTGGTCAATGCCGCGCGTGGCAGCGTGGTCGACGAGAGCGCACTGCTCGATGCCCTCGCCTCGGGTAAGCTCTACGCAGCGGGTCTCGACGTGTTCAACAACGAACCCGACATCGACCCCGAGTTCGCCCGGCGTGACAACCTGTTCCTGCTGCCGCACCTGGGCAGCGCCACGCGCGAAACCCGCGACGCCATGGGTTTCCGGGCGCTGGACAACATGGACGCCTTCTTCGCCGGCCGCGAGCCGGGTGACCGGCTGGCGTGACAGACCGCAATAGCAATCCCTAGAAAATCACCTAGTATTACTGAGCTGATAACCACAGAGTTGGACCCGCGGATGAACCCAAGGCGGTCGCCGCTTCCGACATCCACCAAGAGAGGAAATAGCAAATGACAGAGCAGAAGAAACCCGACCAGGTCGAGAACGGCCGCCGCAAGTTCCTCAAGGGCGGCGCGGTTGCCGCAGCAGGGGCCGGCGCCGCGGCCGCAGGCTTCCCCGCCATCGTCGGCGCGGCAGCCCACGGCAAGACCAAGGTCATCAAGATGCAGGCCGCCTGGGGCGGTGGCATCTTCCTTGAAAACGCTCAGGCCTACGTCAACCGCGTCAACGAGATGGCGGGTGGCAGCATGAAGATCGACCTGCTGCCGGTCAACTCGGTCGTCAAGACCTCGCAGATGCAGGACGCCGTGCACCGTGGCGTGCTCGATGCGGCCCACTACGTGACGGCCTACTGGTACTCGAAGTCCAAGGCAGCATCGCTGTTCGGCACCGGTCCGTGTTTCGGCTGGTCGGCTCAGGAGATGCTCGGCTGGATCCACTACGGCGGCGGGCAGGAGCTGTTCGACGAGCTTATGGGCAGCCTCGGTCTGAACGTCGTCAGCTTCTTCAACAGCCCGATGCCGGCACAGCCGCTGGGCTGGTTCAAGGAGCAGATCAAGGACGCCAGCCAGATGAAGGGCCTGAAGTACCGCACCGTCGGCCTGGCCGCGGACGTGCTGCTCGAGATGGGCATGTCGGTCGTGCAGCTGCCGGGTGGCGAGATTCAGCCGGCGATGAAGTCCGGCCTGATCGACGCGGCCGAGTTCAACAACCCGACCTCCGACCGCGACTTCGGCATGCAGGACGTCTCCAAGCACTACCACCTGGCGAGCTATCACCAGTCACAGGAGTGCTTCGAGTGCACCTTCAACAAGAAGCTCTACGAGTCGCTCTCCTCGGAACAGCAGGCGATCCTGAAGTACGCCTCCGAAGCCGAGAACTCGAACTTCTTCTGGCACAACACCCTGCGCTATGCGGATGACCTGGTGAAGCTCAGGGAGAAGGACGGCGTCAATGTCTACCGCACGCCGGACTCGGTCATGAAAGCGCAGCTCGCGGCGTGGGACATCGTCATCAAGCGTATCGAGGGTGAGGATCCCTTCTTTGCCAAGGTGACCAAGTCGCAGAGAGACTACGCCAAGAAGGTGATGAACTACCTCAACCTCAACCAGCCGAACTACCAGCTCGCCTACGAGCACTACTTCGGCTGATTGCGTAACGATTGCATCTCTGTGCAGATGCAGCGTCAACGGTAATCCGGAGGGACAGCCGCCAGGCTGTCCCTCCGGCTTGTTGACGCACCCAGGTTCACGTCCCGGGGAGCCCGCATGAAATCCGTCATCCACGCCATCGAGAGCATGAACATCTGGATCGGCCGCGCCTTCGGCTGGTGCATCCTGATCCTGACGCTGTCGGTCAGCTACGAGGTGTTCGTCCGCTATGTGCTGAACGCCCCGACTGTCTGGGCGTTCGACATGATGGTGCAGATGTACGGCGCACTGTTCCTGATGGCCGGGCCCTACGCGCTGGCCCAGGACGCCCACGTGCGTGCAGACGTCGTCTACCGCTTACTGCCGGTACGTTGGCAGGCACGGATCGATTTCACCCTCTACCTCCTGTTCTTCTTCCCGGGCATGCTCGCCCTGTTCTGGTTCGGCTGGGAGATCGCCGCGGACTCCTGGCGCTACAAGGAAGTCAGCTGGAACAGCCCGGCGCGCATCCAGATCTATTTCTTCAAGACCCTGATCCCGGTGGCCGGAATTCTACTGATCATCCAGGGCGTCGCGGAATGCATGCGCTGCTATCTGGCGATGAAGACCGGGAAGTGGCCGAAGCGCATGGAGGATGCGCGCGAGACCGAGAAAATCCTCGAGGGTCAGCAAGTCAGCCCGGATTTTCACGCGGCCGAAGCCCCAAAGTAATCCTTCACCTATCCAAGTTCTACCGGAGCGCCGAGCCAGATGACCAATCCTGAAGTCGCCCTGTTGATGCTGACGCTGTTCATCATTCTGGTGATGTTCGGCTTCCCGGTCGCCTTCACCCTGGTCGCGATGGGTGTTGGTTTCGGCTACTACGCCTACCACGACGCCGGCAGCATCGAGGTCATCGCAGACGCGTTCAACAACCGCATCTTCTACCTGCTCAATCAGAACACCTACTCGGTGATGGAGAACGACACGCTGGTCGCCATCCCGCTGTTCCTGTTCATGGGCTACGTCGTTGAACGCGCCGACATCGTCAACCGCCTGTTCTTCTCGCTGCAGCTCGCGGCACGCCACCTGCCCGGTTCGATGGCGGTCGCTGCGCTGGTTACCTGCGCGATCTTCTCGACCGCCAGCGGCATCGTCGGCGCAGTCGTGACGTTGATGGGCCTGCTTGCTTTTCCCGCGATGATCAAGGCGAACTACAACAAGTCGTTTGCCTCGGGTGTGATCTGCTCGGGTGGGACGCTGGGCATCCTGATCCCGCCGTCGATCATGCTGATCGTCTACTCGGCGATCGCCGAGCTTTCCCCGCTGCGGCTCTACGCGGCGGCGATGTTCCCCGGCCTCATCCTCGCCGGCTCCTACATCGTCTATGTCATCATCCGTGCGACGCTCAACCCGAAGCTCGCGCCCAAGCCGGTGCTCGACGTCCAGCCGTCGCACAAGGAGGTCTTCCTGGGTCTGCTGACCTCGGTCGTGCCGCTGACCATACTGATCATGCTGGTGCTCGGTTCCATTCTCGGCGGCTTGGCGACCCCGGCCGAGGCGGCCGCGATGGGCGCCCTCGGCGCCCTGATCCTGGCGGTGATCTACCGCTCACTGACCTGGATCAAACTCAAGGAGTCGGTCTACCTCTGTGCGAAGGCGACGGCGATGGTCTGCTGGCTGTTCGTCGGCTCCTGGACCTTTGCCTCGGTCTTCTCTTACCTGGGTGGGCACGAGATCATCGAACATTTCATCCTCGGTTTCGATCTCGAGCCGTGGCAGTTCCTGGTGCTGGTGCAGCTGATCATCTTCCTGCTCGGCTGGCCGCTCGAGTGGTCGGAGATCCTGATCATTTTCGTGCCGATCTTCCTGCCGATGCTCGATGCATTCGGGGTCAACCCGTACTTCTTCGCCATGCTGGTGGCGCTGAACCTGCAGACTTCGTTCCTGACGCCACCCATGGCGATGTCAGCCTACTATTTGAAGGGAGTGGTGGGTTCCGGCATCGAACTGGTCGAGATCTTCAAGGGGTTGATGCCGTACCTGGCGATCGTGTTGGGCGTCATGGTCTTGATGTATCAGTTCCCGGGCATCGCACTGTGGTTGCCGGATGCACTGTTCGGCGAGTACATCCCGTGATGGTCGGGTCACGATCGATCGATAACTGGAGAGCGCGCCATGGCGATTTCTGATCAGACCGTCGACCGCATCTGGGCCATTCTCGGCATCTGCATCGTTGGCATCTTCGTGCTCGGTTTGGCCTGGGGTATCAGCCATGGCTTCGCCGGCTTCTGGGGTGGCTTGCCCTTCTGGTGCATCTCGCTGTTCGTGCTCGGGTTGATCTTCTACGATTTCTGGTCGCAGCTGTTTCGCTCGAAGAAGGAGTAGTCTTTCAGCCGCGTGCAGGACGTCCAGCACGCGACTCCTTCGCCTTACAATACCCCCGCCTGAGTTCCCCGTGTCCGGCCATCACGGATCCAACCGATTGGGCCATTATTAAAACGAGCCGCTAAACCGATCATGACCGAAGACCTCTTTTCACTCTCCGCCGTTGCGGCCGCCGAGGCGATCCACGAGGGCGCCCTGACCTCCGAACAGCTGGTCGAGGCCTGCCTCGCGCGCATCGAGGCGGTCGACGCCGACGTCGAAGCGTGGGCCTTCCTCGATCCGGACCATGCGCTGGCCCAGGCCCGGGCCGCCGACGAGGTGCGCCGCTCGGGTAAGCCCGTCGGGCCGCTGCACGGCGTGCCGGTCGGCATCAAGGACATCATCGACACCACGGACATGCCGACCGAATGCGGCACGGTGTTGCTGGAGGGTCGCCAGCCACGCGATGACAGCGACGTGGTGGCCCGCCTGCGCGCGGCGGGTGCGGTGATCCTAGGCAAGACGGTCACCACGGAACTGGCCGTGTTCCATCCCGGCAAGACCAAGAACCCGCACAACCCGGCCCACACGCCGGGCGGTTCGTCGAGCGGCTCGGCCGCCGCGGTCGCGGCCGGCATGGTGCCGCTGGCGCTCGGCACCCAGACCAACGGCTCGATGATCCGGCCGGCGTCGTTCTGCGGCGTGGTCGGCTACAAGCCGACCCATGGCCTGGTGCCGCGCAGCGGGGTGCTGCTGCAATCCAGGCCGCTCGACCAGCTTGGTGTCTACGGACGCTGCGTCGAGGATGTCGCGCTCGCCGCGGAGAACCTGGTCGGCTACCACGCGTCCGATGCAGACACCCGTCCTCGGGCCCGCCCGACGCTGCTCGAAGCAGCCACCCAGGAGCCCCCGATGGAGCCGCGCCTGGCGTTCCTGAAGACCCCGGTCTGGGACCAGGCCGAGGATGATACCCAGGCCGCGTTCGCCGAGCTGGTCGATTTCCTCGGTCCCGGCAGCGTCACCGAGGAAACCATCGGCCCCGCGTTCGACAACGTGGTCGAGATGCATCGCGCGGTCATGGAAGCCGATCTGGCGCGTAATTTTGCGGCCTACTACGAGAAGGGCGGCGACAAGCTGAGCGACGTGCTGCGCGGCATGATCGAGCGCGGTCAGAAGGTCACCGCGGTCGAGTACAACAACGCGCTTGCCTGGCGCGACCGCCTGCACGACGCCCTCGAGGGCATCTACGAGGAGTACGACGCCATCCTCACCCCGGCCACGATCGGCCCGGCACCGGCCGGTCTCGAGGCGACCGGCAACCCGATCTTCTGCACGCTGTGGACCTACCTCGGCACGCCGGCGATCAGCCTGCCGCTGCTGCAGGGCGCCGACGGCCTGCCGCTCGGTGTGCAGCTCGTCTCGGCGCGCCACGACGACGCGCGGCTGCTGCGCAACGCCCGCTGGCTCACGGCCCACGTGGCGCAGGCTGCGAACGAGGCCTGAGCCCGGGCCAGGGCATCACCCCACACGCCCGCTGCTGAAGATCCCGGGGCCGAACAACGTACCCGAGTGGGCGCCGCGGGACTCGCCTCGATCACCTCTTTGTAGATTCTGACTCGACCACGTCGGTCCGATGCACGTCGGCAGCGTAATCCTCGCGGAACGCGTCGAGCAGCGCCTGTACAGATTCCGGTCTTTCACCGACCTCGTGCAGTGCCGCGGCGGCCAGCTGCAGGCTCGTCTCGAGGTTCTCAGAGAAGCTGCGCGTGGCACCAGCGGCGACCATCTCGCGGCAGTGGGCGCGATCCGTTGCGCGCACCAGGATCGGCAACCCGGGCGCCTCGCGGCGGATGGCGCGCACGGCCTGCAACGATGGCACGCCCCGGTCGGTGGCGACGATCGCCAGGCGGGCCCTGCCGATCCCGGCGGCGCGCAGCACGTCGCTGCGCGCCGCATCGCCGAAGAAGACGCTCAAGCCGCGCTCGCGGGCCCGGGCAACGATCTCCACCTCCTGGTCGATGCCGACGTAGGGCACCTCGGCGCGATCGAGCAGTTCGCCGATGCGGCGCCCGACGCGGCCGAAGCCGGCGATCAGCACCGGGCGCGGTGCCTCGGCGTCCGCCTCCGCGACGATCTCGTTGGGTGACGGCGTGCCACCACGGGCGGCCTGTTTCTCGGCGACCAGCAGCCGGTCTGCATAGCGCACCAGCAGCGGTGTCAGGGCCATGCTGAGCGCGGCAACGAGGATCGCGCGTTGAAAGATCTGGTCCTCGAGCAGGCCGGCCTGGTAGGCGACACCGAACAGCACGAAACCGAACTCACCGCCCTGGGCCATGAACAGCGCCACCGCCAGGGCCGAGGCGCCGCGCAGGCCCGCGAGGATCGCAAGCGGCCACAGGACCAACGCCTTGACCACGAGCAGCACCACCAGCCAGAGGAGCACCTGGGGCAGGTCGTCAACCAGGCCGCCGAAATCGATCACCATGCCCACCGACATGAAGAACAGCCCGAGCAGCAGGCCGCGGAACGGCAGGATGTCGGCGATCACCTGGTGACGGAACTCCGAGTCGGCGATCAGCAGGCCGGCGATGAACGCGCCCATCGCCATCGACAGACCGGCTTCCTCCATGATCAGCGCGGTGCCGAGCACCAGCAGCAGCGCGGAGGCGGTGAACACCTCGCTGTTGCGGCTTGCCGCGACATGGCGGAACAGCGGGCCGAGCAGGTAGCGGCCGGCAAGCAGCACCGCGCCAAAGATCGCGGCGGACTCGATCAGCGCGAAACCGACGTTGATGCCGAGTTCACGCTCCTGGGGGTCGAGAAGCGGGACCAGGGCCAGCAGCGGGACCACCGCGAGGTCCTGCAGCAGCAGGATCGCGAACGAAAGCCGTCCGTGTTGGCTGGCCAGCTCGTTGCGCTCCGAGAGCACCTGCAACACGAAGGCCGTTGACGACAGCGCCAGTGCCGAGCCGATCAGCAGTGGCACTGGCGGCGGCAGTCCGGCATGGCGGCCAAGCGCGGTCAGGATCAGGGTCGTGATCAGCACCTGCGCGAGTCCGAACCCGAAGACCTGTTTGCGCATGCGCCACAGGCGTGATGGCTTGAGCTCGATGCCGATCAGGAACAGCAGGAAGATGATCCCGAACTCCGCGAGGTGCTGGATCGCCTCGACATCGGTGATCAGCTTGAGTCCCCAAGGTCCGACCAGCACGCCCGCGGCGAGGAACCCGAGCACGCTGCCGAGCCCCAGGCGCTGGAACAACGGCACCAGCATCACCGCGCTGGCGAGGAGGATCAGGATTTCGAGAAGGGGATTCAGTGGCACGTGGGACTCCGTGTGTCCGCCTGATTCTAGCGCGCCGAGTAGATGATGTGGCGCGTTGCAAATCGTGCCGGGGTGACCAACACTTCGCGCAAGACCGTGGGAGAAAGATGCATGAACGACAACCGGATTCTGGTCGGAGGTGCCGGCAATGACCAGGTGCATCTGGATGTCGCGATGGCCAACCGCCACGGCCTGGTGGCCGGTGCGACCGGCACCGGCAAGACCGTCACGCTGCAGGTGCTGGCCGAGGGGTTCTCGCAGCTCGGCGTGCCGGTGTTCCTGGCCGACGTCAAGGGCGACCTGTCGGGCCTGGCGCGGCCGGCGAATCCGCACCCGAAGATCGACGAGCGCATCGAGCGCATCGGCATTACCGACTACCGTGCCGAGTCGAACCCCGCGCTGTTCTGGGACCTCGCCGGCACCCAGGGCCACCCGATCCGCGCCACGGTCTCGGAGCTCGGCCCGCTGCTGCTGTCGAATCTCTTCGAGCTCAACGAGACGCAGAGCGGCATCCTGTTCGCGGCGTTCCGCATCGCCGACGAGGAGGGGCTGCTGCTGCTCGACCTCAAGGACCTGCGCGCGCTGCTGAACTGGATGGGGCAGAACGCGAAGGCGCTGCGCAGTAACTACGGCAACATCTCGGCGGCGAGCCTCGGTGCGATCCAGCGCCGCCTGCTGGTGCTCGAGTCGCAGGGCGGGGCCGATTTCCTCGCCGAGCCCGCGGTGCGTCTGGCCGACCTGATGCAGTCTGACTTCTCGGGGCGCGGGGTGATCAGCCTGCTCGACGTCAGCCGCCTGGTGCACGAGGCGCCGAGGCTCTATGCGACGTTCCTGCTGTGGTTGCTCTCGGAGCTGTTCGAGAACCTGCCCGAGGTGGGCGACGCCGACCGGCCGAAGCTGGTCTTCTTCTTCGACGAGGCGCACCTGCTGTTCAAGGGCGCACCGAAGGCGCTGGTGGACAAGATCGAGCAGGTGGTGCGTCTGATCCGTTCCAAGGGCGTGGGTGTCTTCTTCGTCACCCAGAGCCCGCTCGACCTGCCCGATGCGGTGCTCGGCCAGCTCGGCATGAAGATCCAGCATGCGCTGCGCGCCTTCACGCCGAAGGACCGCAAGGCGATCCGCGCGGTCGCCGAGAGTTTCCCGGACAACCCCGCCATCGACACCCGTTCGGTACTGACCGAGCTCGGTGTCGGCGAGGCGCTCGTCTCGGTCCTCGATGGCAAGGGGCGGCCGACCCCGGTGCAGCAGACCCTGCTCTGCCCCCCGCGCTCGCGGATCGGACCGCTGACCGGTGCCGAGCGCCAGGACCTGCTGGCGCGCTCGCCGCTGGCCGGGCGCTACGACGAGACGATCGATCGTGAGTCGGCGCACGAGCTGCTCGCCGAGCGTGCCGAGGAGGCCGCTGCGGCAGAGCAGGCCGCGGCGACAGCGGCCGCGAAGACCAAGGCCCCGGCACGTCGTGCCGCGAACCGCCAGTCCTACGCGGAGGCGGCGGTCAAGAGCGCACTGCGCTCGGTCAGCAGCACCGTCGGCCGCTCCATCGGCCGCCAGATCGTGCGTGGCCTGCTCGGCGGGTTGTTCGGCGGCCGGCGGCGCTGAAGTGAACGGAGAAGCCGTGCCCCATGCAGACCTGATCGAGCGCGCGCGTGACTACGGCACCCGCGCCCACCAGCGCATCGACCAGCAGCGCAAATACACCAAGCAGCCTTACGATGTGCACCTCAAGGCGGTGTCGCAGCTGCTCGCTGAAGTCATCGACGACCCGGCAGTGATCGCCGCGGCATGGTTGCACGACACCGTCGAGGATACCGAGGCGACCCTCGAGGACATCCGTACCGAGTTCGGCGATCGCGTCGCACGGCTGGTCGGTGAGCTGACCGACGTCAGCAAGCCGAGCGACGGCAACCGTGCGGTACGCAAGGCGATCGACCGCGCCCACCTGGCCGGCGCGTCGCCCGAGGCGAAGAGCGTCAAGCTCGCCGACCTGATCGACAACTGCCGTGACATCTGCACCCACGACAAGGGCTTCTGCCGCATCTATCTCGGCGAGATGGCGGCACTGCTCGGCGTGCTCGGTGACGGTGACCCGCTGCTGCTCGAGCGCGCCCGCAAGACCTGGCGCAAGCACGCCGCCGGCGTCGGTCTGCCGGGAGAGCTGCTCGAGGATGAGGCCTCGCGGCTCCTGCCGGTCGCGCCGGTGCTCGCCAACCGCGTCCCACGCCTGTTCATCGACGCCTTCACCGCCGAGGCGGTCGCCGAGCCGCTGACCTCGTTCGATGCCGAGCGGCGCGCGTTGGCCGTGGCCGAGTTGTTCACGAAACGACCGCGTACCGTGATCGGTATCCGCCGCGATGGCCGCATCGCCGGTTACGCGCGGGTCGCCGAACTGGTGCAGGGCACCTGCGCCTCGCACCTGCACGCCTTCCACCCTGGCCAGCTGCTCCCGGCCAGCGCACCGTTCGCCGACGTGATCCAGGTGCTGACCCGTCACAAGCAGGCCTTCGTCGAGGTGTTCGGCCAGGTCGGTGGCATCATCACGCGGCGCGACATGCAGAAGCCGGTGGTGCGCATGTGGCTGTTCGGCATCATCACGCTGACCGAGATGCGCCTGACCCAGCTGATCCGCGAACGCTTCCCCGAGTCGACCTGGAGCGGGCTGATGACCCCGTCGCGACTGACCAAGGCGCAGGCACTCAAGGCCGAGCGGGAACGTCTCGGCCAGCAGGTGGACCTGATCGACTGCCTGCAACTTGGCGACAAGGCGCGCATCGTCATCAGCGAGCCGACACTGCTCGATCAGTTCGGCTTCGAGTCGCGCGGTGCGGCGAAACAGGTGGTCAAGGAGTTCGAGTCACTGCGCAACCACCTCGCGCATGCACAGGATATCGTCAGCCACCACTGGGCGCAGATCGCGCGCATGGCGCGTCGCCTCGAGGTGCATTACGAGTCGCGGCCACTCGACACCGTGGCCGGATCGCAGGAGGCTCAGCGGTGAAGGGCTTCTCGGCGACACCCGACGGAGCCCCTGGTCCCCGGTACCGAAAGGTCAACGAGGCCATCGCCGGGGCGGCGGCATGCACCGAGGTCACCGCGTTGATCGAGCGGCTCGGCGAACCCGACGCCGTCGACGAAGGCGGTGATGTCAGGACACCGTCGCAGCATATGGCCGAGCTCGGCTCGCGGTTCCGCTTCGACGACGAAGACGCGGAGTGGGTCCTGACCTGGATCGACCCGTACCGACCGCGACGTCACTACCGTTTCGCCATCAGCGGTGGCCGCGTGACCGGCCACTGGCTCGAAACGGTCTCCGGGTGACGCTGGCATTCCACACCACGCGGAGGCGCTGACATGCATTTCCCGATCACCCGCCATCCCCACCTGACCCTGGCGGCCATGCTCCTCGGACTTCTGACGCCGTTTCCAGCGCTCCAGGCCGGAGAGGGGGGGACGGCGACCCTCGAGGGCCGCGTCTACTACCGCGAGCGCATCGCGCTGCCGCCCAACGCCGTGATCAGTGTGCAGCTGGAGGACGTCGCGCGTGCCGACGCTCCGGCCGAGGTCATCGTGAGCAAACGCTTCGGTCCGGAGGGCGGTCCACCGTGGCGCTTCACGCTCGGTTACGACCCCGACCAGCTCGATCCGCGCGGTCGCCACGTGGTGCGCTCGCGCATCGAGGTCGACGGCCGCCTGTGGTTCACCAACACCGAGTCGATCCCGGCGTTCGACGGCGAGGGGACGGTCCAGGTCCTGGTGCGGCGGGTCGGCGCGGAGCGTGATGCCGCGACCGCCAGGGCGGAACGGCCGTTGACCGGCACCCGCTGGTTGCTGGTCGAGATCGATGGCGAGCCCGCTGCAGCGGGTGCGGACGGACGCCCGGCCGATTTCCAGCTCAACGACGCGGGTCAGGCGGCCGGTTACGGCGGCTGCAACCGCTTCAGCGGCGGCGTCAAGGTCGAAGGAGACCGGCTGCTCTTCGGGCCGATGATGTCGACCATGATGGCGTGTGCCGAGGGCGACCAGGTCGAGCAGGCTTACCTCGCGAAGCTGGTCGGATCCGTGCGTTTCAGCGTCAACGGCGACGCACTGGTGCTGTACGGCGGCGACGATTCCCGACCGGTGCTGCGCTTCCGCGCCGAGTAGGATAGATGTGGGGTCAGAGTACGCTTACTCTGACCCCTTCCGACGCTTGGCTGGCTGTGGAAGTGGAGCCCCGGCAGCGAACGGCGCAACGGCCGCGTTCTCAGTCGTCGCTCTCGCCCGGCCGGTAGAGCGCCTCGCGGCCGAGCCGTTCGAGGCAGATCTCCGCGCTCCACGGGAACATCAGCGACCCGCAGCGCGCATCGCGGTACATGCGCTCGAGCGGCAGGCTCTTGAGCATCGAGCGCCCGCCGCAGGTGCGGATCGCCAGCCGGCAGATGTCGACCACGCCCTCCATGA
>Ga0181593_10001888_pt1 | contig 19154 bp, 14 predicted proteins | sample 071ome_19_FD_133756 | JGI IMG/M metagenome (GOLD analysis project Ga0181593, IMG submission 133756) | Coastal salt marsh microbial communities from the Groves Creek Marsh, Skidaway Island, Georgia - 071413AT metaG (megahit assembly) | ecosystem: Environmental > Aquatic > Marine > Intertidal...
GCGCGCATCGCTGCCCATTAAGCAGGGCGCCATATAAACCACCAGCTCATCCACCAGCCCTTGCTGCACAAATTCACCCGCTAAGGTTGCACCGGTTTCCACCAGTACTTCATTACATTGTTTGTCGCTTAAGGCGCTCAACAATGCTTTTAAATCCAACTTGCCATCTTGCTTGGCTAAACGAAGCACTTGCTCTTCTGGCAACGTCACTTCTGTATCAACACCTGTAGCCACCAATGTTTGCCCTGGCTGGGACAAAATTTTGGCCTCGCTTGGCATTCTGCCTCGGCTATCCAACACCACTCTAAGGGGCTGTTTTTCTAAGGCCAATTTCGTAGAGGCCTCATCTAATCCTAGCTCGCCTGCTCTTACCGTGAGTGATGAATCGTCTTTTAAAATGGATTCAATCCCAGTTACCACAGCACTGCTACGGGCCCGCAATTTTTGTACATCACAACGTGCCGCCGGTCCGGTTATCCACTGGCTTTCACCACTGGCCATGGCCGTTCGACCGTCTACACTCATGGCCAACTTAATGCGCACCAACGGCATACCTGTTTGCATGCGCTTATAGAAACCGGGATTCAAATCCCACGCTTCTTCTGGCTGAATGCCAACGTCTACTTCGATACCCGCCTTTCTCAAAATGGCAAAGCCCTTACCCGCCACCTGCGGATTAGGGTCTTCCATAGCGCATACAACTCTGCTGACACCGGCTTTCACCAAGCCCTCTGAGCAAGGGGGTGTTCTGCCATAGTGACTGCACGGTTCTAGGGTCACATAGGCGGTAGCGCCTTTTGGGTCATTATCCTTTTGCGCAGCATCTGCCAAAGCATTAACTTCGGCATGGCCCTCACCGGCGCGAATATGAAACCCTTCGCCGATGATTTGATTATCTTTTACCAGCACGCAACCCACTCTCGGGTTAGGATCTGTGCTGTACAGACCTTCGCGTGCAAGCTGTATGGCGCGAGCCATGTAAGTCCGGTCTTGCAGCGAGATCATTTATCCGCGCCTTCCGGAGTCACTTCGGTCAATATGTCTAACTGACCTTCATAATGATTGTCGCGGGATATTCGTTCGATCTCTTGGCGGAACTCATCCAGATCTTGAAATTGACGATATACGGAAGCGAATCGCACATAAGCCACCTGATCCAGCTTACGCAGTTCATCCATAACCAGCTCACCGATAAGGCGGCTTTTGATTTCGCGCTCACCGGTGGCACGTAAACGCGCTTGAATTCGGTGCATGGCCCCATCCACAGCTTCAACACTGACAGGACGTTTTTCTAGGGCACGGAGAATACCAGCGCTAAGCTTAAGATCATCAAAGGGGACGCGGGTGCCGTCGCTCTTAACGACGCGAGGCATGACAAGTTCGGCACTTTCAAATGTGGTGAAACGCTCTTCACAGGCTTGGCATTGGCGACGACGACGTACTTGATCACCATCGGCAACCAAACGGGAATCGATGACCTTAGTGTCTTGTTCACTGCAAAACGGGCAACGCATCGCCAAGTCCTATTCAAAGAGCAACTGGCTCCGCCGATTGGAAATCGAGGGCCAAAGAAATTGGAGGCGGATTGTACCTTTTTGGTGCTTTTGTGGGAATCACTAATTCCGTATACAACATTGTTCCATCATGTGCCCTAACACCAAGGCCAAGGCCAATCTTTCACGCTCAAGGTTTGGGCGTAAAACCTACTCAGAGCCCTTGATTCATGGGCGCTCAGACCATCGAACATCCCAAATATTCATAGGAGCATCGGGTAAACCCACGCTGGTTCTTGGCTCAAAATACCACTGCACACCTAACATCGCCTGCCAGAACTGGTATCCCCCAGATACAGTCCACTCACCTGCGCCATACCACTTAAACCTGCGACCCCAAAGATAATGCCAGCGCCCAGCTATTCGGTAGGCCGTTCCTTCATCATCGCTAGCTCCATAAGTGTCTGGTAAATCAGTCAGCGGATAGAGTTCGCCCTCCTCCGTGGAAACCTGAAAGTAAGACACACTACCGTCTAATCGCCACCATAGAGGAGACCTAGGTATGGACTCCAGGTTCACCAATAAACCCAGTGTGGCATTTTCATTAGGGCTATAGACACCACCATGACCATGGGTGTAGTTATCACCATCAAATGCATGCTGAGAATAAGAGATTAACCCGCCCCCTGTGACGGACATTCCCCAGTGCTGATCCGTTATGCCATAGGCTAAATTCACTATGCGCTCTGAGTTTGCTTTTACTTCAAACCCTTCGAGCTCCGAGGCTTTCCCAAACAAGGACAACCATTGGATGCCGCCTAAGGACCAATCTTTCGAAGCACTGACCCCGGTATCTAATACCCGCCCCCAAGTCCGGCTTACGTTCGGGCCATAATAGGGATCCACCATACCCACATAAGCCAGCATTGAGTCAGTGCGGGGAATTCTGAAACCATCTACCCTCAGGGTTTCCCACTTCAGGGCTAAGCGCCAAGCAGACACAGGTCCTACGGGGGCATTTTGAGCTGTCGTACCCACAATCATATGAGCTCGATAATCATGGGCCGCGTAATTAACCCTTAGTTGAGGCGTCAAAACGTTCCAATGACTTTGTCTCCATTTGTCGTTCGTCGGCCCGTCTGCGGCTGCACCTATCTGACCGTCTAAATAATCACGACCAAAATCATCGTTTCGAATTTGACCTGGGGTTAGATGCTCATCATGCAGTGTCACTGCGCCATTCCAACGGCCATACCAAGGACTGTGTAACCAAACTGAACGGATACGGCGAACAAATTTGTCTGCACCTGCACTGCCATTCTGTTCACTGTAGATATAATGCAGCTCAGCAGAAGCAGCGTCCCAGTTATGGTAAATCGCGCCTGACGAAGGCAAGAATTGTGCGGCTATTTGGGGTGTTTGCTGAGCGTAGGTTTTACTCGCTACTTTTTGATAGCGCGGATCAGAACTATGAAGCATTCGCTCCAGTAGCGTTCTGTAATTATTGTAGCGCCCCGTATTTTGCAGCATGACCAAAACCCCTTCCGCCGTAGCTGCACTAGGCCTGCGCTGATGTTCTGCCACAAACAAGTTCAACGCTTGTTCACTGTCACCTAGATAATGGTGACACCACGCCAATAACTGAATGTCATCTGTGAGTGGATTCTCAAAACGTTCTAATTGAGATTTCGCATCCGCATACTGCTCCGCATCAAAGGCGGTTTTGGCTTTTGCTTGGCGAACCTGATGCTCCCACGCACTTTTTTCATCGCCGCGAAAAGGGGATCGATTGATTTCGCGGTAGGAACCAGCCCAGTTTTTCGTAGCAATGATGGCCAATAAGCGGCCTTCCCATGCCGCCTTATCGTTTCTGTGCTTTAACAATTGCGTCAAGCGAACAAAGTAATCCCAGCTTTCTCTGTAATCAGCTTGGCGGTATAAATGCCACCCTAAAATAGTGAGCGACCAACTATGGTTCTTGTCCAATACGAGGATCTGCTTTGCAATGAGCGGCTGTTGTTCTTCATCAGCCCCCTGCAAATCCCGCTCTAAACTCTCTTTTAACTGTTTTTGTAGGCCATTTTTAATAGCAAAGCGTTTCGCATCATCCTGCTTCCCTAGGGCCACCAAACTGTAGTAAACACCTTGGGCTGCTTCTTTGTTTGATCTACGATCCTGGTGCAATTTATTAAACCAGTCAAACGCTAAGTCATACTGCTTACGATGATAGTAAGCCCAAGCTTGAGCGGTTCTTGCCCCCCAATGCTTGGGATTGATTGCCAAAACATTTTTTATCAGCGGATCTTTATCCAAACTTCCATTTGGTAGTGCATAGACCAAACGCATGAGATTGGTGATTTGAATCTGACGAATCTGCTTACGATAGCCATCAGGTGTATTTTCTAAATTTAGCTCAGCCCTAATTAATGCACGAAATGACACGGCTGAGATCATAGTTGCCAACGAATCTAATACCGCTTTTCTCAATTGCCATTTACCGTCACAACTGTTTAGTACTTGTCGATAATACTGCTCGGAACGCCGTTGATTTAATTGCTTTGAAGGCTTTGTGTGGTGGCGAAAGAATTGAGCTGCATCCATAAGGACGCCGATGGATTTACATTGTCTAAAAAGAGGTTGATTTTGATCTATTAACGCTACTAATTCTTCTGTTTTATTTAGCTGGATCAGAGTTAGCGCCTTTTGCCGCAATATAATTTGATGATTATGAACAATACCTTCTTTTTCTTGCTCCTTCACAAGTGCCTGTTCATATCGATACTGTTCAATTAAATTTCCTGTTACTTCCAAGCTTGCTATTAAACGCGGTAGTATCATTAACGGCTTATAATTTTGGCGCACAAGCCACTTAAGTTTTTCAATGGCTTCTTCATGTTTACCTTGCTGTTGTAAACACTGTGACCAGCCATCATAAGCATTTTTTTTATAAGCCGCCTGACTACTTGCCTTCTCGAAGGTTTTACATGATTCTTCAATATTGCCATAAGACAGTTCAGTCCAACCTTGTTGCAAAATGGGGGAGATTTCTTCTTCTTGATAATACCCCTCTCTTGTAATTGCATTTGGATCAACAATCGGTTCCTTTACCTGAGACGTTTCACGAGAAATGAATGTGGAATCTTTTTTGACACTATCACTAGTGATTCGCCCACCGTTATCGGCGCTGCGCTGCTGCAAAAACGCTTCTTCATAACCGCTGTTTCTAAACTCTTTTAGGGCCACGCGTGCTGCTTGAGCATCTTTAAAATCCCCAACAAGCAAGTAATAAGCCCCTCGCATTCGCCATATCTCAATATTCATTGACGAAATATTACGTACGTACTTCTCTTGCTTCTGTGCAGCCTCTAAATCATCAAAGGGACCATGATGAATACTCCAATTAACTGCCCATGCAGCACTAGAAATCATCAAACCCACTAAACAGAAGAATATGTACTTTATAAAAATCACAAAGCCCCCTCCCATTGAACGGTAGATTCAAATGATGGCAGACTGAGTAAATATAATGCGGTTGAGTAATAGTTGCTTTCCTCCTTTAACAGTTTCAAGCGAGATTGCTTCCAGATTGAATGCGCCCGCTGCTTATCCCCTTGCTCCAACAATACTCTCGCACTGACAGCCCAATAGCCGGGCATGCCGTAACCTTGAAATCTCAATTTATTGGCATCAAAACGATCAGGATAAAATCCTGAGTCATCGTAATACTTTTGCCAGTAGCGAAACCCTGGGAAGGCAAATTCTTCTTGGCTATTAGCCAATGCTGAATAAAGCCAAACACGTATGGCTTCTGCGGAGAAATGTGTATCGCTGTAAATGCGGCCCGTATGGGTATCTAAAGTGATCCAATCGCTGGGTAATGCCAATTCCGAATGTAGACTGACTTCTATAAGCCATTGACCGTCCTCCATCAGTCTTTGCCAAGGACCAGAAAATTGTTTAGCCAATGCTTGGTAAGCAGGGAAAACCAAATAGGAAGGATTTAATCGAATACGATGTTCTTGAGTAAAGCCATAAACAGCCGGTAACAGAAAAAGGCGTCCACGGTAATCTACCAAGGTATGTTGAATAACATCAGCTTGGATGGATTTCGCTTGAGTTATATAGGAGTGAGCATTCCATTTTTTGCCAGCCTCAAGCAAAGCCCATGCTATAAGGATATCGCCATCTGTGGCATTGTTTTTATCAAGTACTTGCCAGTGACCTGATTCGTGCTGTCCAAATTTCCATGAAAATAATTGGTCCTTACGAATTTGCAAATTATCTTGTGACCAACGCCATAACAACTTGAAGGTTGTAGGATCATCAAATTTAACAGCCAAGAGCATGCCATAGCCTTGTCCTTCACTGTGGCTAATTTTTTCATTTTGCTTGTCGATGACACGACCATCAGATGAAATAAACTGATCTTTAAAGTATTGCCATAGGGGTTCAGCCGTTACAGGAGATGCCGACATTTGCAGAACAAAAACTGTAAACAACAGAATCCAACGTCGCAGACATTTCATGATCATTACTCATCATGGCCATCCACATGGCTCTGTGCTAATCGTCTTGCTTTTTGACGTCTTAATATAACGTATACAACCAACACCAATGCGCCACCGCTTAAAGCCAGCCCCAACCAGAACAACCAAGGGTAAAGGTCGAGATAAAACTGTATAGGGTTAACATCACCACCTTTTCCTGTATAGAAGGTTTTTCCCGCTTGCAGCGCTGTTACCCGGAAATCACGTCCATCGCCGAAACGCTCAAATTGATTTGGGTTGAAGACGTAGTCAATGAGCATTAAATCACCACGAGCAGCACCTTGTACGCTAAAGTCCCAAAGCGCGTCACTCAATCTTTCAATGCCTTGCTTTGTTTGCGCTAAAAACAACGTCATAGTACGGCCAATTTGATAAGGCGACTCAAATTGAGTGATCATCCCTTGGTGCTTACCCATTTCGCTTCGCTGCGTACTGAAAGCTAAGGACTCTCGTTCATCCCAGCTTTCAAATGCTGGATAAGGCACTTTATTGAATTCGCCTAACTGTAACGGCGATCGTTTAAGTATGGCTGATTCCACTTGCCCTACTTCACCCAAAACAACGACCTCGCCATCATAATTCTCAGGCACTTGATTAGTTGTTTCTAAGCCAAACAATGGATAGCCATTTTTTTGCGTGATAATGCCCGTTAAGTTTAAAGCCAGCGCCATATTGCTTCTGGATTGTTCTACCAATACAAATATCGTTTCATATCCGTCTGGCCAGCGAGTAAATGGAAAGCCATTCACAAATAAAAGTTCAAGATTCGGCATCTCTACCCGATGCGGCATAGAAGGGAAAATAAGTGTTGAACTATCAAACAAAGTTAGGAAAAGGTTTTCTTGCTGTATGAAACCGCAGCGCTCTGTAATCAGTGGCGTTAACACCGCTTCAAATTCTAGAGTGTTTTCTCCACCCTTAAACAAGTGAGTAGGCAGATTCAGCTCATAGTCATTAAACATCCCACCCTTTTCATCATTTATATGTATGGCACTAATATGATTTCCGTTTAAGATTATATTAAGACTTGAGTCAACTCTCATGCCTGCGCCAAAAGCAAAGTCCAAATTGAGCTTCACATATTGATTGGGTTTAACACGGAAATCTGCCGGAACACGAAATACTAACTGTGTCCTTTCTGGGCTCATTCCCTTAAATGTATGACTAAAAAAGTTCAAATTATTGAGTTTGTAAAGCCGATCGGTAGTCAGCATTTTCTTACCAGAGTACTGTGCGATCTCGGGCATGGAAAAGGCCTGCACTTGCATTTCTGATGAGTCTGGAAATGGAATACTTAAAATATCTAAAGTTTCAGCTGCGACTTTAATTTGCTTAGCATTCTCGCCAGCAACTAAGACCAATCCAAAGCGCTTATCAAAACGTGTCACTTCAACGGTTTCTTTCTCACCTAACCGATTAGTACGAGTGATGTTTACCCGCTGCGGCATATGCAGCACTCTTAAATACGGGCCTTCTCCTTCATAAGGCAATTCGTAGTATTCCAAAAAGGACCGAATAAATTCATGACTGCCTATTAGTACGTTGTCTCGCCCTTGTTTAAGCTTCTCACCTGTGGTGAACAGTGTTTTTCTGAATTCATAGCGAAGTGCCACACCTGAAGCAACGATAGAAGCAGCTGTTAGATCGTCGTCCTCCATGGTTTCTGTTATCACATGCAGTTTAGGCTCAGGGAAGAATTTGGGATCAAACAGGAAGTCTGACACTGCAGAAATTCGTAAAGGCACCTCCCTGAACTCATATTCTAGATCGACTTCTGCATCATCAAGCTCTATTCGCGTCCATAACTCTGGTGCGCAAGGATTCTCACACTGGGTACTATAGTGTTGCGCCACTCGAAAAGTTAGTCGATTAAAATCACTTTCTAGCAAAATTGGTGGGAGATCTAATTTGACCTTGCCTTTGCTAGATAGAGGGTCTAATCGAATTTGTGCCAGCGGTACATCGTTCAAAACCATCTCCAACTGAGATGTTCTCTTTAGTAGAGCGGAGGAATTTTGATAACGAAACTTGAGTGTCGCTTTTTTTACTTTCCATCGCTTTGGAATAGGCAAGACGATACTATGTTCGCTCCCTGTACAACGCATAGTGACAGCTTTAGCGGACGCAAGTTTATACAGGGGGATGTTTAATGTTTCGGCGTGTGTGGCGATTCCGAACATGCAAAGGCTTAAAAGCGAGAAGACGATGACTAATCCCTTCACTCACATTTCTCCCAATGGCCGCCAATAATACCCAGTAATATTTCAGTAAAGACGTCATTCCAGTGACACTATGACTGACTCCATACATACCCATTTTTAAGAATAGTTCAGAGATATCAAATAGCGAGGGTTGCACCACTTCACGATCCCAGAAATCCTGCCAACGCTGGGAATCACCATAAACCAAGCTCACAAGCTCATCGTAATGTTCTTCCATGTCCTTAAACGCCAAACCACAATAAATGCCGTCTTTTACAGGGCGCTGAAATTTGAGCACTGCCTTTAACTTGTACTCTCGTCCCCAACTGCTGTAAGCAGTAATAGTGTAATCCGCATTCAGGTCCAACCTTGCTTTCGGCACGGCTACAATACCAACACCTGACATAGATAAATCATGCAGTCTCCCTGTGCCCAATTCGCGCCCCATGGCATCCAACATACCTGCTGGACCATCTGCCCAAGCTCGAGGGTAGGTGCGTACTTGTTGCCGCTCCCAAAACACTCCCAGGGCTGAAAAAGTAAGAACTAAATTAATACTTAACCAAACCAAACAGATAATGATCCCGTCTTGCGCATAAGGGTTATTTACCCATTGATAAATTGCTGTGGGAATTGAAATGAGCATGATGACAAACATCAGGTAGAAGGGACCCGCTAATGGACTTAAATAATCTTCATTCAGCGTTTTACCTTTTGGTGTCACTTTAAATGTGGGCGACTTAGGGTTTTCTACAACCCCGATTACAGCGGGCAATAAAAACAGCCCCTGCACACTTTCATATAACTCACTAAATAGTGGCCAGCGGTATTTTCCAAATAAATAGCGCATGGTGATTAAGCTACCTAAAATATGTGGAACAACATAGACCGCTGCCTCATCTAGCGAAGCATGGTAAACTTGAATTCCAAAAAGCAAGTACAAACTCGGCGCTACAAAGAACATCAAACGGGCAAAACCAAAGAACCAATACATATAGAACGAGGTATAGCAAACTCGTTGCGCGAAGGTTAATCCTTTCTTGAAAGTGGGGTTATTTAAAAAGAACATTTGCAACATACCCTGACACCACCGAGTACGCTGCAACAGAAAGTCTTCAAATGTTTCTGGTGAAAGGCCACACACCATTGGACGATCAACATAAACACTGTGGTAGCCTTTGGCATGCAAATTAATCGATGTTTCGCAATCTTCTGTTATTGTATCCCCTACAATCCCTCCAACTTCTTCCAACGCCGTTCTTCTCAATAGAGCAGCCGAACCACAAAAGAAAGACGCATCCCAGAAATCGATAGCAGGCTGTATACCTCGATAGAACATTTCATTTTCACTGGGAGCCTTATGGAAGCTGCCCAAGTTCTTTTCTAATGGGTCTGGATTAATGAAAAAATGAGGAGTTTGAACTAGGCAAAGCTTAGGGTCTTTAAAGAACCAACCCAGTGTTTGCTTTAGGATGTCGTGAGCGGGAACATGATCACAATCTAAAACCAGAATAATCTCACCAGAGGATTTCCCCAGTGCATAATTAATATTGCCCGCTTTTGCATGCTTATTTTCTTTTCTAGCAATGTAGTGAACGCCTACTTGATCAGCAAGCGCTCGCATTTTTTTCTTACGATAGTTTGCCCCAGCGCTTAGTTGTTTATTATGACAACGCGCATCTGTCGACCCATCGTCCAATATATAGATATTAATTTTATCTTCTGGGTAATCAATTTGCTTAGCTGCCGTCGCTGTAATACGAACAAGCTCAACATCTTCCACATAAGTGGGCAGAAATACGTCCACTGTAGGCCATGTGCTTTCATCTTCTGGCATGCTAACTTCTTCACGACTTAGAGGGTATACGTTAGTAAACATATTAATGATATAGACTAATGCGACTTCTAACTCTGCTACGTAAAGCAGTGACATAAAGAAAAAATCAACTGGCCCTGTGTACACCAATGTACTAGTAGCCCGCCAAATTAAGTATCTTAACGTAATAAAAGAGGCCATTAGTAAAAAGGCAATGCGGACAGATGTGTATTGATTAATTGATGGATGACGACCCAGAAAAAAAATGGCAGCCAACAGACCCCAAGCCAAGTAACCTTGCTGAACATTGGTTAAATCAATAGTTGAGAAATAGAGGTACGCTGCCAGAATAAAGCTAGCAACTAACCAAAATAACTTGAGACGAATCGGTGAAGACAACATAACAAACCGATAGGAGAGTGAACGTTATACCAGACTGGTTATTCTAATGTGTGTGTGGTGGAGCGTTTTTCTACTTTACTGCTATTGCCCTCAGTTAAATGTGTAAGCTGCATGACACCAAATACGATTCCTACTAATAGTGCAAGCCATAAAGCAATACGCGTGTAGGAGGATACTCCTCGTTTCCCCACTGCGCTTCCTTTCTGTCCAGCTTGTACATTCGCTTGGTCTTCTTGGATTTCTGAATCTAACCAGAATGCCTTGTACACCTCCATAACATCTTTCTTACCCTTTAGGTGAGTTGTACGAATCATACGACAATAAAACTCATGAGGATCACCCAAAGCTTGATAGCATGACTGAGATAGAAACACTTCCCCTGCATCCGCTATAGATTCAAAGCGTGAGGCTACATTGACCACGTCACCATAAACATCGTCCTTTTCGACAATCCCCTCACCTGTGTTGATACCGATTCGCACTTGAATGGGTACCGTAGGTCTTTTAACTCGATTATATTCATGGACCGATTTTTGAAACTCTATGGCCGTTCGTGCAGCATTTTGCGCATCCTCAAAATACGACATGGTGCCATCACCCATAGTTTTAACTAGGTGACCGCCATGTTTATTAATAATGGGGAACAACATATCGTTATGAGTTTTCAGCAATTCGCGAGTAGCTAGATCACCTTGCTCTTCTGTAATGGATGTTGAGCCTTTTAAATCAGTAAACATCACAGTTACGGTACGAACAAACTTGCTCTTGAATGTTTCTTCAATACGTTTTCGTTGAGCTAATAGCGCTTCTGCATCTAGCTCATCTGTATCTTGTGAATTTAGTAGACCAGGCGTTAGATCGGTATGGGCTTCACTGCTCATAATAAGCCATCCATAATTTAAAAATTGAACGTCACTAGCTCAAATTATAGGCCAACCTAGCCAATTGCCATTTTAAATGCAGATATTTAAGGGGAGGTAAAGACGGTTTTAGTCTATTAACAGGATTTATATATTCTGTTCTCTCTTTAAAAAGAAAGCGGACTAATAAGCCCGCTTTCTAAGTTCCTTTAATAATATAAGAATAGCTCGCTAAGCCAATATCTGTGGCGCTAAACCCATACCCCACATGATCACTGTAATGGCCATAAAGCCTACTAAAGCGCACAAGCCGACAGTTAAAATCGAGCTGGCAAAGATAAATCCACGCTCTTCAGGAATATTCATAAAAATAGGCACGCCGGAATAAAGCAGATAAACCGTGTAAGCAACGGCACCGAGCACCACAAAAACGTTTAGCCAAAGAATAGGAATAAGACCAATTAAACCAGATAGGAACATGGGTGTTGCTGTAAATGTGGTAAACAGCAAGCAACGTTCAAGACTGGCGTCGGCTCCAAAGTTCTTTTCCATCCAATATGTGCAATAGGCCATGAAAAACATGCCTACAATAAGGGCGAAATAGAAAGCTATGGCAATGGGTACCGCAGATTCCATGGAGAGCATGTAGAACTTACCACCTGCAATGCTCCAACCAAATTGGGTGGTCCCCACCAATAAAGCAAACGGAGGGATGGCCGCTAAAAACAATATATGTGTAAGATAAATATGACCAATACTATGGTCTTCTTTTTTGATGGATCCCCACTCTTCACGAGGGTGATAAAGTAATCCGAACATGTGTTGTAGGTACATGGTATTTCCTCTTTCTTGTTTATAGCGCTGGAACGTAACTGCAGTTCCTCCTTCGTTTTCCTTTGTTTTGCTTTCCTTTCGGCTCCCTTAAAATCCCGTTGTTTCAAAACAATCTGGCGAAATAAGGCATTAGAAATTCTTCGATCACACTGATTTTTCAGCGTTTTTCAATCCCATCATGCCTTCATAGAAGCATGGCAATTTTTCAGCTTGATGCAATTAAAGTTACGTAATGATCCAATAAAAGTGCTGCAAATAACCACATGATATAAATAATGGAATATTTGAAAGTCCTTCTTGCATTTGGATTGGTCGGTGCACACCACATGCGATAATTGAGCCAACAGAACCGAATATTGATATAGGAGGCTATGACCAAATACACCAATCCTTGAGATCCAATCAATACCGGTAAAGTACTCACCAAACACAGTAGCAGGCTGTAAAGCCACGCATGGAATGCCGTAAAGTCTTTACCATGAGTGACTGGCAGCATAGGCACACCCGCGTTGGCGTAATCTTCTTGTTTATATATGGCCAACGCCCAAAAGTGAGGCGGCGTCCAAGTAAAAATGATCAATACCCATAACAGTGCTTCAGGTCCCATTTGCCCCGTTACAGCGGTATAACCTAATAAGGGAGGCATGGCACCGGCCAATCCGCCCACGGTAATGTTCTGTGGTGTCGCGTTTTTTAGCCAAAGGGTATAGACCACGCCATAGCCAAACATGCTAGCCACGGATAACGCAGCGGTTAAGGCATTTACTTGCCAATACAACAGCCCTGCTCCAATCACTAAAAGCAACATGGAAAAGACAAAAGCTTGCTCAGTAGCGATTCGCCCGGTTGCAACGGGTCTGCGTTTGGTTCTTTGCATTTGAGTATCACGAAAGCGATCCACCAAATGATTAAGTACAGCGCCACTGGCTGCACATGCTCCTACTCCGATTAACGTCACAAGCATTTTAAATAGATCGATGGATAAATCGGTTCCCAGTAGAAAACCCACCATAACCGTAAACAACATGACCAGCACCACTTTCGGTTTGGTCAGTGCAATCCAATCTCTAAGCGACCAAGTCGGCGAAAGACCTGTCTTTTGACTCGTCTTCTCCATGGAAACCCTCATCATGTTTTACTGTTATCATTTTATTTGTTGCGCCATACAAAGAAGACATCCAAAGCAACATGGCAAACGTGTTATGAAGCAATGCTAGCGTCAGTGGTAACAAGAGCACTGCATTTAGTATCCCCAATGCGATTTGGATAACTAAGAAAGTACTGGTAATCCAAATCGTCGAATCACGTAATGTTTTTTCAGCCCTTGCGCGAATTAGAATCCCAATAAACGCCAATAAAACCGCAACCGCTCCTAATCTATGCAACCATTGAACCGCCATACGCTGTTTCATGGTTTGTACGCCGCCTAAATATTCATCGGCTTTCACCATGGGGGCATTCAATACCCCAGAATCAATTTCAACCCACCATCGTCCTTGGCAAGTTGGAAAATCAGGACAGGCAAGTCCTGCATATTGGCTGCTTGTCCACGCGCCTAACGCCATTTGCACAAATACAATGGACGCAAACACAACCCACAACCTTCCGGTCGTTTTAGTAGGCACTTTATGGACGAGGCTTTTTCCTAAATGCTCTGTGTTAGTAATGTGAAGTCCGCGCCAAATTAAAAACTGAACCCCTAAAGTGATAGCTCCACCGAGCAAATGAGCGCTCACCACCGGCGGCCATAATCGCAACGTCACTGTCCACATCCCAAACAGACCTTGAATTACAACCCAAACACATAAAAAGAGTGCAAGACCTTTTGTCGTGCTCGAAACTGCTTGGCGTTTGGATTTAAAAATTAACGCTGCTTGAATCAGAACAAACAATCCTAGCAAGCTGGCTGCGTATCGATGGATCATTTCCATCCATGCTTTGCCTTGGTCGTAGTCCCATAATGAAAACACGGTATGACTTACGTCTGCTGCGGGTACCCAACTGCCATAGCACACAGGCCAATCTGGGCAACCCAAGCCAGCATCCAATAACCGAGTTAATGCTCCTAAGGTGATGACAACTAAGGTGAAAGGTACTAAGCCAAGCGCAAAACGTTGCATTAAGCACCTCCGTGTTTCATAAGCACCTTAAGATCTTTAAATACTTTGTATAATCCATCTTGGTTTGCATCATAAGCTAACAATACAAGCCCTTTTCGATCGGCAACAAAAAGAGACTGTGATTGGCCGTCGAGCTCTGAACCTGCTGTTATGATTTCCATTTCAGTCTGATGCTTGCCTAAGGCCAGCTTAAGTTTAAACAGTCGGTTCTGTAAGTCTTCACAGTTGTCGGTACAAACCGAAGGCTTCCAAAGTAATTGCCAAGTATTCGTAGCGGTCGCTGGCACATGGACCGTTTCACTTAACCACTCGCCTTTAGCTCGATTATTTAGATCATCTGCATTTTGCAACGTCCAAACAGATATCAGAAACGGTGCAATAAACACCAGCATCATCAATAACAACGGAATGCTGCCTTTTGTTTTCCAACTTGCTGCTTTAATCATGGTACTCCTTGTATCAATGCATCATTGATTTTTGATTATTTTTTAGATGACGTTTTATTTCGTTTTAAACTGGATACTAACCAGATCACAAGGGCCGCGAGCATAAGAAGCCACCATTGCACCGCATAGGCCATGTGTTTGTGTTGACTCATGTAAGGTGCAGGTTCTTCGATAGGTGTTTGTAAGCCTTGTCCTTTGGTTAATTGAAATACATGACTTTCTAATTCAAAGCCTAGTGTCTCACTCAGCTCAGGCAGAGAAATACGCTGTACGCGATACAGCGATGTCGACATGGATTCGAGACGGGAATTGGAAGTAGGGTGTGACAAAATCAAAGGTTTAGCTGGTTCTAAGAGTTTGCCTGTTAAGGAAATCTGGCCACTTGGCTGCGTAAACTCTGGCGCGAGATCACGGGTGGCTTCAGCACCAATAAATCCACGATTAACCAAATAGGTTTCTCGTTGCCCCACAAATACTGAATATAAGTGGTAACCCGGTTGGCCTGCATGGGTACGGTTATCTAACAGTAAATTTGGCGTCGGTAAAAACACGCCAGTTAATTGTAAGGAGGGCACATCCTTGTGCTCAAACTGTTTTGATTTTTCAAATTGCCAGATACCTAATGAAAGACACAATAAGGTTCCAAACAGCATAACCAAGCTGTAAATTGGTTGTATCGACCAATAGTATCGAGATTCCATATGGGCTTTCACGGAGGCAAATATCATGATTCTTAAAAGCCTGATTTTGTTATTTTTATTATTCAGTTTTGCAGCCCTATTTTACGGGCTGTATTACTTAGTCAAATCTGACCATAGCTCAGTACAGCTTTATCAGTCCTTGAAGATCCGAGTCGCGTTTGCTGCGATTTGCTTATCCTTAATTGGCTTACAGCTTTTTCTCTCCCTTGAGTAAGCAAAGAGAGTGATGCTAAACGATTGCAGCTCACATCGTTGAACTAAGCTAGCCTGCCTCGAACCTGAGGCAGGTTTTTTGGGTTAATGGGTGATTCTGTTTTATATGGCGTAAACAAACGCAAACAATAGAAGCCAAACCACATCTACAAAATGCCAGTACCAAGCAGCCGCTTCAAATCCAAAATGATCATTTGGCGTAAAATGGTCTCTTTTAACACGCAAAAACATCACTAGCAGCATAATGGCTCCCAGTGTTACGTGGGCACCGTGAAAACCTGTGAGCATGAAAAAGGTCGAACCATAGATACCGGCATTCAATGTCAGACCAAGATCATTCATCGCATGGCCGTATTCGTAAATCTGCACACATAGAAATGCGAAGCCAAGAGCTAAGGTCAAACCTAACCAAAATAGCGTTTGGTTTTTTAGATTTTCTCTTAGTCTATGGTGAGCGATGGTCAAGGTGACACTGGATACCACCAGTAAGATAGTATTTATAAATGGTAAGCCCCATGCACTAATGGTCGAAGTCGCACCGGGGAATTGTTCAGGGTCTGGGTTTTGTAATAAAGGCCAATGGGCGGTGAATCCCTCCCATAACATATTTGAAATGCCTTTATCTCCTTCACCACCTAGCCATGGGACAGAAATCACTCGGGCATAAAATAATGCGCCAAAGAATCCAGCGAAGAACATAACTTCAGAGAAAATGAACCAACCCATACTAATACGAAAGGATTTTTTCAGTTGGTCCGAGTTTAGGCCTGCCAGTCCTTCTCGAATGACTTCTCCAAACCAGCCAAACAACATGTACAACATCAGCACGCCTGCCATGGCGATAACTAAATACGTTGTAACGCTTACATCACCCTCTGAGCTCTCTTGAATGGATCGCGCGATGGCTAAGATGGTAAGAAATACCGCAACGGCGCCGACAATGGGCCAGTGACTTCGCGCGGGCACGTAGTAACGGGGCGTATTCATGATTCACCTCCTGACTGGCGATCTAATTGCGCTTGTTGGTTTTTATTATTTGGCGCTTCAGAATCTTTTAAATAGATTCGATAGGAAAGCGTCAGTTGGTTTACTTCTTCTGGGGTATTAGCACTCAGTGTGACTTGTAACGGTAATTCAACCGTTCCATTAGGCGGCACCGGCTGCTCATCGAAACAAAAGCATTCAATTTTCACTAAATACTTAGCCCAATGACCGGGAGCAATACTGGGCACGGCTCGCACTGTTATTTCTTTATCCGTTGGATTGGTTAATTCGTAATGGGTTTTAATCATCTTGCCAGATTGGATCGGTATGACTTTTTGCTCTGGCTGGAATTGCCAGTGGTCACGGCTTTCTGGATCTGAGGTCAATCTCAGATCCACAATCATGGTTTCAACATGTTCTTTATTAGAAGTAACAGGTTGATCGGATTGAACTGAATAATTTTTACCGTTTAAACCTGTGACTTCGCAAAACACATCGTAAAGCGGCACTAACGCAAACCCAAAGGCAAACATGGCAATGGGAATGAGCGTGATTTTCCATGGACTAACCTTCATATTTTTCCTCCACCTTTTTCCTTTGTCTCATTAGTCGACTTTCGGTGGTGTTTGGAAAGTGTGATAAGGCGCCGGACTCGGAATCTGCCACTCTAAACCAGTGGGGTTATCCCAAACTTCTGCCGTAGCTTGTTCACCTTTCTTACCTATGGTGGTTCGCCATACGTTGTATACGAATATCAATTGGCTAAAGCCAAATAAGAAAGCTCCTACAGACACTATGGCGTTAAAGTCAGCAAACTGCAGTGCATAGTCTGGAATTCGGCGAGGCATTCCTGCTAAGCCAACAAAGTGCATTGGGAAGAACGTAATATTCACGCCGATAAACGAAAGCCAGAAATGCCATTTCCCTAAAGCTTCGCTGTACATTCGCCCACACCATTTCGGCAGCCAATAATAAACCGCGGCTAAAATGGAAAATAATGCTCCGGGCACAAGTACATAATGGAAATGTGCCACCACAAAATACGTATCGTGATATTGGAAATCTGCCGGTGCAATGGCCAACATCAATCCACTTAATCCACCAATGGTAAACAGCACAACAAATGCAATGGAAAATAACATGGGTGTTTCAAACGTCATGGAGCCCCGGAACATAGTGGTGACCCAATTGAAAACTTTTACCCCTGTTGGCACTGCAATCAACATGGTGCTGTACATAAAGAAGAGCTCTGCCGTAAGCGGTAGCCCCACTGTAAACATATGGTGTGCCCACACAATGAACGACAAGAATGCAATGGACGCTGTGGCCAATACCATACTGGTGTAGCCAAATAATGGTTTACGGCTAAAGGTTGCGATGATGTGAGACACGATACCAAAGGCTGGCAAAATCATGATGTATACTTCTGGGTGACCGAAGAACCAGAATACGTGCTGAAACAGAACTGGATCACCACCACCTGCTGCGTTAAAGAACGACGTGCCAAAGTGAATATCCATGAGCATCATGGTGACCACTCCCGCTAACACAGGCATAACCGCTATTAACAAAAATGCTGTAATTAACCATGTCCAAACGAACAAGGGCATTTTCATAAACGTCATACCCGGTGCGCGCATATTAAAGATGGTTACGATGACATTCACTGCCCCCATAATGGAACTGATGCCCATAAGATGCACACTGAATATAAAGAAGGTCACGCTTGGCGGCGCGTAATCTGTTGAAAGCGGTGCATAGAAAGTCCAACCAAAGTTAGGTGCACCACCGTCCATAAATAACGTGCTTAGCAACATACCAAAGGCAAAAGGCAACAACCAAAATGACCAGTTGTTAATACGCGGTAGGGCCATATCTGGCGCGCCTATCATCATGGGCACTAACCAGTTTGCCAGCCCCACAAAGGCGGGCATGATGGCGCCGAACACCATGATTAAACCGTGCATGGTGGTCATTTGATTAAAGAAGTTTGGGTCCACCAACTGCAAACCCGGCTCAAATAATTCAGCTCGAATCACAAAAGCCATGGTGCCACCGATGAGTAATGATCCTAAAGCTAGGATCAAATACATGGTGCCAATGTCTTTATGGTTTGTGGTGTAGAACCAACGCAGAATCCCTTTATCTGGGCCGTGATGATGTTCTGTTTCTGGATGTGCTCCTGTTGAGCTCGCTTCAGACATATCCAACCCTCCTATTATTGTTTTTCGTCGCTGGCTTGATTTAAGAACGCATCCACTTGAGCCGGTGTTACCGTGTCTCCCGTGTTGTTATCCCATGCGTTACGCTCATAAGTTACAACTGCCGCCATTTCCGCAACGGTTAGCTGATCCTTATAAGCCGCCATGGCCGTACCTGCTTTACCGTTGGCCACCACGTTTATGTGATCGTTAATGCGATCTTTTTTCGTAGCTAGCTCACTGCCTTTAAGTGCCGGGAACACTGGCGGCATGCCAAGACCAGTGGCTTGGTGACAGGCAAGACAATTGGTGTTGTAAACTTTTTCACCCAAGGCA
>Ga0181593_10001890_pt1 | contig 19152 bp, 16 predicted proteins | sample 071ome_19_FD_133756 | JGI IMG/M metagenome (GOLD analysis project Ga0181593, IMG submission 133756) | Coastal salt marsh microbial communities from the Groves Creek Marsh, Skidaway Island, Georgia - 071413AT metaG (megahit assembly) | ecosystem: Environmental > Aquatic > Marine > Intertidal...
CATATTAAGAATACTCACTGATTTAGGCTGTGAGTTACAAGTTTTGCCCGCGCAAACACCATTTGCTGAGCTTTCTACACTTCAGCCAGAGGGTGTATTTCTATCTAATGGACCAGGTGATCCTGAACCATGTGATTATGCAATAGCCATGATCAAAGACGTGATTGAAGCTAAAATTCCAACCTTTGGTATTTGCTTGGGTCATCAGCTATTTGGGTTAGCTGCTGGTGCTAAAACTGTGAAAATGAAATTTGGCCATCATGGTGCAAATCATCCTGTTAAAGATTTAGAAACAGGTCGAGTCATGATTAGTAGTCAGAATCATGGTTTCGCAGTTGATGAAGAATCATTGCCAGATACTCTTATCCCAACTCATCGTTCTTTATTTGATGGAAGTTTACAAGGTATTCGTCATCGCGATGTACCTGCATATAGTTTCCAAGGTCACCCTGAAGCAAGTCCTGGACCGCATGATGTGCGCGAATTATTCCAACCATTTATTGACGCTATGTGTGCCAAGCGAGAAGCATAACAACTATGGCAAAACGTACTGACATTAAATCCATACTGTTGATTGGTGCTGGGCCAATCATTATTGGTCAAGCATGTGAATTTGACTACTCGGGTGTGCAAGCGTGTAAGGCGTTACGAGAAGAAGGTTATAAAGTCATACTCGTTAACTCAAATCCGGCTACGATCATGACTGACCCGGATACTGCAGATGTAATTTATATAGAACCCATCACATGGCAGACCGTTGCTAAAATTATTGAAAAAGAAAAGCCCGATGCATTGTTACCTACCATGGGTGGCCAAACTGCATTGAATTGTGCTCTCGATCTTGATCGAGAAGGTGTGCTAGAAAAATTCAATGTAGAAATGATTGGTGCGACTAAAGAAGCTATCGATATGGCTGAGGATCGTGAGAAATTTAAAGTTGCGATGGATGAGATAGGTCTTGAATCAGCTAGATCTGCAGTTGCTCATAGTCTTGAGGAAGCGTTACAAATACAGCCGCAAGTAGGATTCCCTACAATCATACGCCCATCTTTCACCTTGGGTGGGAGTGGTGGTGGTATTGCTTACAACATGGAAGAGTTTGAAAGTATTGTTGCACGCGGCCTGGATCTTTCTCCAACGACAGAAGTGTTGTTAGAAGAGTCGCTACTTGGTTGGAAAGAATATGAGATGGAGGTTGTGCGAGATCATGCAGATAATTGCATCATAATTTGCTCTATTGAAAATTTTGATCCAATGGGTGTTCATACGGGTGATTCAATTACTGTAGCTCCTGCACAAACACTGACTGATAAAGAATATCAAATAATGCGCAATGCTTCCTTGGCGGTACTGCGCAAAATTGGCGTAGATACGGGTGGTTCCAATGTTCAGTTTTCGGTAAACCCGAAAGATGGTCGACTCATTGTTATTGAAATGAACCCGCGAGTGTCTCGTTCTTCGGCATTAGCTTCGAAAGCAACGGGTTTTCCAATTGCAAAAGTTGCAGCCAAGTTAGCTGTAGGTTACACACTCGATGAATTAGATAATGAAATTACTGGTGGTGCTACACCTGCATCTTTTGAGCCTACGATTGATTATGTCGTTACCAAAATACCTCGTTTTGCTTTTGAAAAATTCCCGCAAGCTCCTGCAATATTAGGTACTCAAATGAAATCGGTAGGTGAGGTGATGGCTATCGGGAGAACTTTCCAAGAATCATTTCATAAAGCATTACGTGGTTTAGAAACAGGAATGGATGGGTTGAATCCGGTTGTAAATAAGGATGATTCTGATTGGCAGCATGAGTTAGATGAGCGTCTAAGAGAAACTGGGCCAAGTCGAGTATGGTACATAGCAGATGCAATGCGCTGCGGATATAGCATTGATAAATTATATGAAATGACGGCAGTTGATCATTGGTTCTTGGCACAGATGCAAGACCTGGTTGATTGGGAGCAACGTATTCAAGAAAAATCTCTTGCACAAATATCTGCTCAAGAATTATTTGTAATTAAGCAAAAAGGATTTTCTGATCGACGTATTGCACAATTGCTTGTTGGAGAAACAGAAGCGACTGTGCGTGATTACCGTTGTAAACACAATGTACGTCCTGTATTTAAACGTGTTGATACTTGTGCTGCTGAGTTTGCCACTAGTACAGCATATATGTATTCCTCATATGAAATCGAATGTGAAGCCCAAGTATCAGATAAGAAAAAAATTATGGTGTTGGGTGGAGGGCCCAATCGCATAGGCCAAGGCATTGAGTTCGACTACTGTTGCGTACATGCGGCATTAGCTATGCGTGAAGACGATTACGAAACGATTATGGTGAACTGTAATCCTGAAACAGTATCCACTGATTATGATACATCTGATCGTTTGTACTTTGACCCACTGACTTTAGAAGATGTTTTGGAAATTTGTCACATTGAAAAACCTACTGGAGTCATTGTTCAGTTTGGTGGTCAAACGCCCTTGAAACTTGCTCGAGATTTAGAAGCTGCAGGCGTACCTATTATTGGTACTACACCTGATTCGATTGATTTAGCAGAAGATCGTGAGAGGTTTCAAACCTTAGTTAATGAATTGCAGTTACTTCAGCCTCCAAATACAACAGCTCGAAGTGCGGAAGAGGCAGTACCACTTGCAAATAAAATTGGTTATCCATTAGTTGTCAGACCATCATATGTTTTAGGTGGTCGTGCCATGGAAATTGTTTATAACGATGACGATTTGATGCATTACATGAATACAGCTGTATCGGTATCCAATGACTCTCCAGTCTTATTAGATAGGTTTTTGTCAGACGCTATTGAAATTGATGTTGATGCTATATGTGACGGTAAAGACGTTTTTGTTGCGGGTGTTATGGAGCATATTGAACAAGCTGGAATCCATTCTGGAGATTCTGCATGTTCATTGCCACCGCATACATTGCCCGCTGATTTGCAGGATAGATTAAAAGAGATGACGCATAAGCTTGCATTTGGCTTAAATGTTGTGGGTTTGATGAATATTCAGTTCGCAGTTAAAGGTGATGATATTTTTTTACTGGAAGTGAATCCTAGAGCGTCAAGAACCGTACCATTTGTATCTAAATCTATCGGTCTACCATTAGCTAAAATTGCTGCACGTTGTATGGCGGGTATGACTTTAGACGAGCAAGGAGTTAAAACGGAAATTACGCCTGCTCACTACTCAGTTAAAGAAGCTGTATTTCCATTTATGAAGTTTGTAGGTGTTGATCCGATTCTGGGGCCTGAGATGAAATCTACCGGCGAAGTTATGGGCGTGGGTAAAACTTTTGGGGAAGCGTTTGCTAAATCTCAGCTAGCCGCGGGAGTAGATTTGCCCTTAAAAGGCAGAGTATTTATTAGTGTTAGAGACGCAGATAAAGAAGAAACTGCTAAAGTTGCGAATGAGTTAATACGATTGGGATTTGAAGTCGTTGCGACAGATGGGACTGCTAATTATCTAGACGCTAAAAATATTCCTTGTGAGCATGTAAATAAGGTTAGACAGGGAAGGCCTCATATTGTTGACATGATTATTGACGAAAAAATAGATTTAATTGTGAATACAACGGAAGGGAAGCAAGCAATCGCAGACTCATTTACAATAAGACGAAAAGCCTTACAGAAAAAAGTCTGTTACACAACTACTATTACAGGGGCATGGGCACTCATCCATGCGATAGAACAAGGTGATTCAACTGATGTTTATCCACTGCAAGATTTGCATGAACAATTAGTCCATTAATATAAAATATAGTCATGAATAAAGTTCCATTAACAGCGCGAGGAGCCCAAAAACTCCGCGATGAGCTTCAACAACTAAAGAGTGTTGATCGCCCGCGCGTGATTGAAGCTATTGCTACAGCGCGTGAACATGGTGATTTAAAAGAAAACGCTGAATACCATGCTGCGCGTGAGCAACAAAGTTTTATTGAAGGGCGCATTCAAGATATTGAAGGAAAGCTTTCTAATGCTGAGATTATTGATGTCACTAAGTTAGATACAGGTGGGCGAATTGTGTTTGGTGCGACAGTAGAGTTGGCTGATGAAGAAACAGGTGATGAAGTAACTTATCAGATTGTGGGTGAGGACGAAGCAGATATTAAAGAAAATTTAATATCAATTAGTTCACCTATTGCTAGAGCGTTAATTGGAAAAAACGAAGGTGATATAGCGACTGTCAATGCGCCTGGCGGTGAAAAAGAATACGAAATTCTTGCCGTTCGTTATGAGTAAATATCACCACGTCCATATTAGCGACATTAGCTAGTGGCTCGCAGTAAAAGCAGCTCTCGCTGGCTTGATCGACAGAGCAAAGATCATTACGTAGCAAGAGCAAAGTCAGAAGGTTATCGTTCTAGAGCAGTCTATAAACTGCAAGAAATTGAAAATAAATACCAGATTTTCCAACCTCAACAACTTGTAGTCGATCTTGGTGCAGCACCTGGTGCCTGGTGCCAATACATCGTAAAAAATGTTCCAGGAGCTGTAGGTAATGTCATTGCATTAGACATACTTGAAATGGATCCTATTGATGGTGTTTGTGTTATACAAGGCGATTTCACAGAAAATGAAACATTAAATCAATTGGTTAATTCGCTTAATAATCAATCAGTAGGTCTTGTATTATCTGACATTGCCCCCAATATATCTGGTAACAAGGCCGTCGATCAGCCAAAATCCATGTATTTAGCTGAGCTCGCGTTAGACTTTGCAAGAGAACATCTGACTGTGGGCGGGTCATTTGCTGTGAAATTATTCCAAGGTGAGGGATACTCTCAGTACATTAGTGACCTCAAGTCTAGTTTTAAACGAGTTTCAACATTCAAGCCGCAGGCATCAAGAAAAGAAAGTCGTGAGATGTATGCGGTAGCAAGAGACTTTGCTATATAGTAAGGTCAGATTCACAAGGAAGCAGTGCACTCATACGAGGTGTTATTAGATGAATGATATGGTGAAAAATTTAATTTTGTGGGCAGTTATTGTCGTAGTGCTGATGTCTGTCTTTAATAATTTCACAAAGAATACACAACAGTCTGCACAATTGTCATATTCACAATTTATTGATGAGATTCGTTCTGGTCAAATACGTGAAGTAACAATTGAAGCTGACAATCGAACTATCAAAGGTTTGAAAATAAGTGGTGAACAATTCACGGCTTATAGTCCTAATGATGATGAGCTCGTGAATGAGTTGTTAGACAACAATGTTGTCATTCAAACTAATCCTGGGCAATCACGTTCAATTCTAGTTGATATCTTTATTAGCTGGTTCCCAATGTTGTTGTTAATTGGGGTGTGGATTTTCCTTATGCGGCAAATGCAAGGTGGGGGTGGTTCCCGAGGTGCAATGTCATTTGGAAAAAGCAAAGCACGCTTAATGGGTGAAGACCAAATTAAAGTAACGTTTGCGGATGTTGCTGGTGTAGAGGAAGCGAAAGAGGAAGTTTCTGAATTAGTTGAATTCTTGCGTGATCCTAGCAAGTTCCAAAAGCTTGGAGGAAAAATACCTCGAGGCGTTCTAATGGTGGGATCTCCTGGCACAGGTAAAACACTCTTAGCTAAAGCTATTGCCGGTGAAGCCAAGGTGCCATTTTTTACAATCTCTGGTTCTGATTTTGTAGAAATGTTTGTTGGTGTTGGTGCGTCGCGTGTACGTGATATGTTTGCACAAGCTAAGAAACATTCACCATGCATCATTTTTATTGATGAGATTGATGCGGTGGGTCGTCATCGTGGTGCTGGATTAGGTGGTGGTCATGATGAGCGTGAGCAAACACTAAACCAATTGCTAGTCGAGATGGATGGCTTTGAAGGAAGTGAAGGCGTTATTGTAATTGCAGCTACTAACCGTCCTGATGTGTTAGACCCTGCATTATTAAGACCTGGCCGTTTTGATCGTCAAGTAACTGTGCCTTTGCCTGATCTAAGAGGTCGCGAACAAATACTTAAAGTTCATATGCGTAAAGTGCCAATCGGCAAAGATGTCCGAGCTGATTTGATTGCACGAGGTACACCAGGATTTTCGGGAGCAGATTTAGCAAACCTAGTAAATGAAGCAGCGTTGTTTGCTGCACGTGCTAATAAGCGTAACGTTGAAATGGATGAATTTGAGCGCGCAAAAGATAAAATCATCATGGGCGCTGAGCGTAAGTCCATGGTAATGAGTGAAGATGAAAAGAAACTCACTGCATATCATGAAGCAGGTCATGCAATTGTTGGACGACTAGTGCCAGAACATGATCCAGTTTATAAAGTAACAATTATCCCGCGTGGTCGAGCTTTAGGTGTAACGATGTTTTTGCCTGAAGAAGATCGCTACAGTCACAGTAGGCAACGATTGGAAAGTCAAATATCTACCTTATTTGGTGGGCGCCTGGCTGAAGAAATTATTTTTGGTGAAGAAGCTGTAACAACCGGTGCTTCAAATGATATTGAAAGGGCAACAGAAATTGCCCGCAACATGGTGACTAAGTGGGGCTTGTCTGAAAAGATGGGGCCACTAGCATATAGTGAAGAAGACGGAGAGGTATTCCTAGGTCATTCTGTTGCAAAAAATAAAACAGTGTCGGATGAAACTGCGCATACCATTGATGGTGAAATACGTAAAATCATTGATTCAAACTATGAGCGTGCAAAAAACTTATTAAATAGTAACCTTGATAAGTTACATGTAATGGCGGATGCGCTCGTAAAATACGAGACCATTGATACTGACCAGATTGATGACATCATGTCGGGTAAGCAGCCACGTGTTCCAGATGGTTGGGAAGATGACAATGAATCAGGTGGAGCATCAAACGAGGGTTCTTCAGTATCCGATAAAGAAGAAAAATCTGGCCCAATTGGAGGCCCAGCTAGTTTGCATTAGTGGAAAGATTTAGTTCCTAGAGATCGACTTTCTCGCATAAACCCTACAAAAACGGTCCGTAATACGGGCCGTTTTTTATTTCTGCCATCTAGATCACTGACGAGCTGTGTGGAAAACAGTACGTTAGCTGGGTAAAGTAAAACCACTATTCAAATCAATCTGAGATCAGAAATGAAAAGAAAGTATTTTGGTACTGATGGAATCCGTGGCCGTGTCGGTGACGGTGTTATGACGCCTGAATTTGTATTGAAGCTTGGCTGGGCTGCAGGCAAGGTGTTATGTGAAGAAGGTAATAACCTCATTCTCATTGGTAAAGATACGCGTATTTCAGGGTATATGCTTGAATCAGTGTTAGAAGCAGGACTGTCAGCTGCAGGAGTGAATAGTCGTTTGCTTGGACCGATGCCAACACCCGGCATTGCTTATCTAACACGAACATTACGTGCTTCAGCGGGTATTGTCATCAGTGCTTCTCATAACCCCTATTACGATAATGGAGTGAAATTCTTTTCATCTGAAGGCACAAAGTTACCTGATGAAATAGAACAGCGTATTGAAGAGGAAATGGATAAACCCTTGACTACTGTCAGCTCTGACCAGTTAGGTAAGGTTGAACGAATTCGTGATGCATCGGGCCGTTATATTGAATTTTGTAAAAGTACAATTAGCTCTAACGTAAGACTTAATGGATTAAAAATTGTAGTGGACTGTGCGAATGGTGCTACGTACCACATTGCGCCTAATGTTTTTCGTGAGCTTGGTGCTGAAGTGGTATCAATTGGCTCTGAGCCAAATGGCCTTAACATTAATCACATGTGTGGCGCCACAGATCCCAAGAAGTTAAGAATGGCTGTTATTGAACATCACGCCAATATTGGAATTGCTATTGATGGAGATGGTGATCGTCTCATTATGGTTGACGAGAATGGTGAAGTCTTCGATGGCGACGAGTTGCTTTATGTTATAAGCGCAGCACGCCAACGTAAGAATTTACTTAGGGGTGGTGTTGTAGGAACGCTAATGTCTAATCTTGGTTTGGAGCATGCACTACAACGTCAAAATATCGAGTTCATGCGAGCGGCTGTGGGTGATAGATATGTACTTGAAATGTTGCAGCAGAACTCATGGGAGTTAGGCGGTGAATCTTCGGGCCATATTATATGTTTGGATAGAACTTCAACGGGTGATGCTATTGTAGCTGCACTGCAAGTGTTACAAGTGTTAGTTGATGAAGGTATTAATCTACGAGAAGCTAAACAAGGTATGAGTAAATATCCACAAACCTTGGTAAATGTTCCAATTAAGCAAAAAATTGATATCGCAAACTCTAAAGGAATTCAGGAAGCTGTTAGTGATGCCGAGTCGCAATTGGCTGATACTGGTCGAGTATTACTTCGTCCATCAGGTACTGAACCATTAATTAGGGTCATGGTTGAAGGCGTGGACGCTCCTCAAGTCAGAACTCTAGCTGAGCAAATTGCCTCGGTCGTATCTGATGAATGTGCTGCATGAGAGTAAAATATCCCGTCATTTATTCCTCATCCTGATTGAATTTCTCATGCGCGCTAGGTAAGCTTGCGCGCTCTCATCCTATCTTGTTGATTATCGTATGCGTCGACCTATTGTAGCGGCTAACTGGAAGCTTAATGGCAGTTTAGAAATGGCACAGTCTCTAGTGCCAGCAATTGATACCCACAGTGCAAATCATGCAAGCGTGGATGTTGTCATATCGCCACCTTTTCCATATTTAGTGAAAACTGCAGAGCTCATAACATCAAAAAATGTTCATCTGGGCGCTCAATCTGCGGCTCAGAATTCCTCAGGTGCATATACTGGTGAAGTAGCCGCGAATATGCTTGCTGAATTTGGTTGTAAGTATGTCATTGTGGGACACTCTGAAAGAAGAGAATATTATGGTGAAACGGACGAGGTTGTTGCTGAGAAGTTTTTACAAATTCAATCCGCAGGCTTATTGCCCATTCTTTGTGTGGGTGAGTCGCTCGAGCAACGTGAGAGCGGCGTAATGCAAGAAACAATCGTGAGGCAAGTTAATGCGGTTGTTAATAAAGCAGGAATAGATGCAATTGCGAACTCTATCATTGCATATGAGCCTATATGGGCGATTGGTACAGGTAAAACTGCTTCTCCTGATCAAGCCCAAGAAGTGCATGCATTGATTCGCAATGAAATTGCTAAACAATCATCATCAATAGCAGAGCAATTAAGAATTCTTTATGGCGGCAGTGTCAAAGCTGACAATGCGGCCGAACTGTTTTCTCAAACAGATATAGATGGAGGCTTGATTGGCGGGGCCTCTTTGGACGCAGCACAATTTAATGCCATTGTGTCTGCAGCTTCTAGTTAACTTACAATAATGTCGGTACAGATTAATGTTATATAGTATTTTAGTTTCTCTTGATGTGTTGATAGCTGCAGCACTTATAGGGCTGGTCTTACTTCAACAAGGCTCTGGCGCCACTGCTGGTGCAGCCTTCGGAGGTGGAGGAAGTGGATCTGGTTCAGTATTTGGTGCCAAGGGCTCTTCATCTTTTATGTCGCGTACAACAGCAATATTGGCGGCAGCGTTTTTCGTAAATAGTATCGTACTAGCCTACCTCGCAAGCAATCGTGCTGAAACAAGTAGTGTGATGGATTCAGCAGTCACTCAAGAACAACAGTTGGATATGCCGCAAGCCCCATCTGATGTACCTGTTGTGAATATACCTGAGGGTACTACAGCTGAAGAAATGGCGGATATTATTAAAAATGAAGTTTTACCTAAAGCTGCAGAAAATGCTGATGCAGTTGAAAATGGTGCAACTGATGTGATTCAAGAATCGATTAATGAAGCAGAAGGAAATGCTCAAGAAATCATCGAACAAAACACGCCTTCTGATATTCCTCAATAATTAAAAAACTAACAGCCGATGTGGTGGAATTGGTAGACACGCAGTCTTGAGGGGGCTGTGGCGAAAGCCGTGCCGGTTCGACTCCGGCCATCGGCACCACACGTGCGCATGGGTATTATGCGCAAATTGAGATCTTTTTCTTATTTATATATTGGCTGTAAATTCACTCTAACTACCCAAAAAACCTACAATTTTCTTAAATCGTACATAAATCATCCAATTATTGAATGATTTATCGTCCTATATATATCATCAATTTGTGTTCCTCACAGCTGAGGCTTAATATCACCGGGCTGCTTCACTGGGGGGTGAAGTGGCATAATTGATAACAATAAAATCTAACGATTTAGATATGCTTCAAGACTATATTCCAATACTAATTTTCTTAGCCATTGCACTGGGTATTGGAGTAGTGCCAATTTTGGCGGGACTGGTTCTCGGAAAGCGTATACCCGATGCAGCAAAAGACTCACCTTATGAGTGTGGGTTTGAAGCGTTTGAAGATTCACGTATGCGTTTTGATGTCCGCTTTTACTTAGTTGCCATACTGTTCATTATTTTTGATTTAGAAATAGCTTTTTTATTTCCGTGGGCGGTAGCCTTGCGCGAAATTGGTATGCCAGGCCTGTTAGCGATGGCATTTTTCCTGGGTATTCTAATCATCGGATTTGTCTATGAATGGAAGAAAGGGGCAATGAATTGGGATTAGATAAATATTGGGATTAGATAAATAAGGTTTGCTGACATGGAAACTGAACAATTAATGCAACAAGGTTTTGCTATAGGAAAGCTCGATGAACTCGTCAATTGGGCTAGAACTGGCTCTATGTGGCCGATGACCTTTGGCTTGGCTTGTTGTGCTGTAGAAATGATGCAGGCTGGGGCATCTCGCTATGATTTAGATCGCTTTGGCGTAATGTTTCGCCCAAGTCCAAGACAGTCAGATGTGATGATTGTTGCAGGTACCTTGGTAAATAAAATGGCTCCAGCATTGCGTAAAGTATATGACCAAATGGCCGAACCTAAATGGGTAATATCAATGGGTTCATGTGCTAATGGTGGTGGCTATTATCATTATTCTTATTCGGTTGTGCGAGGTTGTGATCGAATAGTTCCAGTTGATATTTATGTACCTGGTTGTCCCCCTACAGCTGAAGCATTGATGTATGGCATCTTGCAATTGCAAGAAAAAATCCGCCGTAGCAGTTCTATCTCTCGATAATACTGGACATCTGTTTATATGACTCAATCAGAGCTATATGAAGCTGCGTTGCAAAAATTTTCTCAGCAACATAATTGTCAGTTAGAGTTTGAGCGAAATGAATTTACTCTAACCGTCAAATCTGAAGCTGCATTGGAAGTATTTACACAGCTAAAAGAACAAAAAGAATTTTGTTTTGATCAGTTGATTGATGTAGCAGGCGTCGACTATCTAGAGTATGGGAAGACAGAGTGGAAAACTGATCAAGCGACAGGGTCTGGTTTTAGTCGTGGAATTTCTAAGAATACGTTTGGACGTTTCAAGTTTGATAATAATCCGATAGAGAGTGATATGCAGGGTTATCGCTTTGCAGTGACATATCATTTTCTTTCAGTTGAAAATAATCAAAGACTTCGAGTCAAAGTGTATTGCGAAGATAACGATTTACCACGAGTCGACTCCATATGTCGCTTGTGGGCATCGGCAAACTGGTTTGAGCGCGAAGCTTTTGACTTATTTGGTATTGTGTTTGATGGTCATCCTGATATGCGTCGATTATTGACTGACTATGGATTTGTTGGTCACCCACTAAGAAAAGATTTTCCATTAGTAGGGCATGTTGAGGTGCGTTATGAGCCTTCGAAAAAACGTGTCATCTATGAGCCTGTTTCAATTGAGCCACGAGTACTTGTGCCGAAAGTTATTCGTGAAGACAGTCGATATAAAGACGGCGCTGAATCTCAAGCGGAAGAGTCATAAGATATGGCTGAAATAAGAAACTACACGATGAATTTTGGACCGCAGCATCCTGCGGCGCACGGTGTATTACGTTTGATTTTAGAATTAGATGGAGAGGTGATCGAGCGTGCGGATCCACATGTGGGTTTGTTGCATAGAGGAACAGAAAAGTTAGCAGAAAGTAAACCATACAATCAAAGTATTGGTTATATGGATCGTCTCGATTACGTCTCAATGATGTGTAATGAACATGGTTATGTATTAGCAATTGAAAAGTTATTAGGCATAGAGGTTCCTGAACGTGCCAAATATATACGCGTCATGTTCGATGAAATCACTCGTATCTTAAATCATCTACTATGGTTAGGTGCGCATGCATTAGACGTTGGTGCAATGTCGATGTTTCTTTATGCATTCAGAGAGCGTGAAGATTTGATGGATTGCTATGAAGCAGTTTCTGGTGCACGTATGCATGCTACTTACTATCGTCCTGGCGGTGTGTATCGAGACTTACCGAATACAATGCCGCAGTATGAAAAATCTAAATGGCGTAGTGATAAAGAAATCAACAAACTTAATGAAGCTCGTTCTGGGTCATTGCTAGATTTTATTGATGACTTTACACAGCGTTTTTCAGGTTGTGTCGACGAATATGAAACTCTATTAACTGATAATCGTATCTGGAAACAACGAACAGTAAACATTGGTGTTGTTTCTCCTGAAAGAGCGTTGCAGCTTGGGTTTACTGGGCCAATGTTAAGAGGATCAGGAGTTGAGTGGGATTTAAGACGTAAACAACCGTATGAGGTCTACGATAAAGTAGATTTCTTTATACCTGTGGGCGTGAATGGTGATTGCTACGACCGTTATTTAGTCCGTATTGAAGAGATGCGACAATCAAATGAAATTATTAAACAATGTTCGCAATGGCTGAAAGAAAATCCGGGACCTGTGATGTTGGATGATCGAAAAATTACCCCACCAGCACGAGCTGAAATGAAAGATGATATGGAATCGCTAATTCATCACTTCAAACTATTTACTGAAGGTTACTGTTTGCCGCCGGGTGAAGTGTATACCGCAATCGAACATCCTAAGGGTGAATTTGGTGTTTATTTAATTTCTGATGGTGCCAATAAACCTTATCGAGTGAAAATTCGTGCACCAGGATTTGCACATCTGTCTGCCTTAGATGAAATGGTCAAAGGTCACATGATTGCTGATGTTGTAGCAGTAATTGGTACGCAAGATATCGTGTTTGGTGAGATCGATAGGTAATGTTATGACTGATGCGATTGATAAGACACTTTCTAATGAAGTGAATATTGAAGTTGATGATTGGTTGCAGCGTTTTCCTGATGACCAAAAACAATCTGCTGTACTAGGTGGTTTGCATGCGATACAGCATGAGTATGGCTATTTGCCTGTAGAGCAAATGAATGCGCTTGCAGAAAAACTAGATATGCCTGCTATTGCTGTTTATGAAGTTGCATCTTTCTATTCCATGTTTGAACTAGAACCTGTAGGTAAGCATACGATCGCAGTGTGTACTAATTTATCTTGCATGCTGCGTGGTGGTGAGGATGTGCTTAGTTACATAGAAAATAAGTTGGGTGTGAAATGCGGACAGTCAACATCGGATGGTAAATATTATTTGAAAAAAGAAGAGGAATGCTTAGCAGCGTGTTGTGGTGCACCGATGATGCAAGTGAACCATGAGTATCATGAGAATTTAACGGAATCTAAGATTGATGACATCTTAGATGGTCTGGAATAAATATGGACGACGTTGTATATCAAACGCGAAATTTAGAGTCGCCATGGTCTTATGAAACCTATCGTAAGGTAGGTGGTTATCAAGCGCTCGAAAAATTACTTAAAGAAAAAATTTCTCCTGAAGACGTTGTGGAAATGGTGAAAGCCTCAGGATTGCGTGGCCGGGGTGGTGCTGGTTTTCCGACTGGTATGAAATGGAGTTTCATGCCGCGAAATACTGGCAAGCCATCTTACTTAGTATGTAATTCTGATGAATCAGAACCTGGTACCTGTAAAGATCGAGATATATTGCGTTTTAATCCGCATGCATTAGTTGAAGGTATGATTATCGGTGGATATGCAATTGGTGCTACCGCAGGTTACAACTATATGCGTGGCGAATTTATGCATGAGCCATATCAAAGATTTAAACAAGCGCTGAAAGAAGCTTATGAGCACGGGTATTTAGGTAAAAATATTTTAGGTTCAGGGTTTGATTATGATTTATATGATGCCTTGGGTGCAGGAGCATATATCTGCGGTGAAGAGACTGCACTGCTTGAGTCACTTGAAGGTAAAAAAGGTCAGCCTAGGTTTAAACCTCCTTTTCCAGCTGCTTTTGGTTTGTATGGTTGTCCCACAACCATTAATAATACAGAGAGTCTCGCGTCTATCCCTTCAATTATAAATAAAGGCTCGGAATGGTTTGCTGAGCTAGGTATTCCAAATAATGGAGGAGTGAAATGTTTTTCTGTGTCTGGTCATGTAGCAAAACCGGGCAACTTTGAAATTTCATTAGGCACACCGTTCAGTGAATTGTTGGATATGGCGGGAGGTGTTTGGCAAGGTCGTGAATTAAAAGCAGTAATCCCTGGCGGGTCATCTGTGCCGGTTATTCCTGGTGAGGCCATGATGCAAACCAATATGGATTACGACTCTATAGGTAGTGTCGGTTCGTTTCTGGGATCAGGCGCGGTTGTTGTGATGGACAATAAAACAGATATGGTGCAAGTGCTAAGACGTATTTCGCGATTTTATTTTTCTGAATCATGTGGGCAATGTACGCCATGCAGAGAAGGTACAGGTTGGCTATATCGTATGTTGACAAGAATGGTGAATGGTGAAGGAAAATTAAGTGACATTGACACGCTTGATGATGTCGCAGGAAAAATTAAAGGACGTACTATCTGTGCATTAGGCGATGCGGCAGCAATGCCAGTGCAAAGTTTTATTCAGCATTATCGTGAAGAGTTTGTGCATTATGTGGAGCATGGGTGCAGCATAGTTGCTAAGCAAGAGGATGCGGCTTAGTTATTATGACTGATAACTCACAAGATTTAGTGACTGTGACTATTGATGGTGTCGAAGTTAAAGCGCCACGAAATGCCATGCTGATTGAAGTAGCAGATCAAGCAGGTATTAACATACCTCGTTTTTGTTACCACAAACATTTATCTGTAGCTGCTAATTGTCGTATGTGTATGGTTGAAGTGGAGAAAGCACCAAAGCCATTACCTGCATGTGCCACACCAGTGGCTGATGGTATGCAGGTTCATACGCATTCTACTTTAGCGCTTGATGCGCAAAAAGGCACAATGGAATTCTTGCTAATTAATCACCCTCTGGATTGTCCTGTGTGTGATCAGGGTGGTGAATGTGAATTACAAGATGTCGCGATGGGCTATGGTAGCGATGTTGGTCGCTTCAATGAAAGAAAGCGCGTTGTACCAGACAAAAATATTGGGCCACTGGTATCAACTGATATGACGCGATGTATACATTGTACACGTTGTGTAAGGTTTGGTAACGAAATAGCTGGCGTAAGTGAATTAGGTGCAACTGGGCGTGGTGAGTTTATGGAAATAGGGACTTATGTGGAAAAGTCTTTATCTTCAGAATTGTCAGGTAATGTTATCGATTTATGTCCTGTGGGCGCATTAAATGCAAAGCCTTCACGCATGAAAGCGCGAGCCTGGGAAATGGTTGAGCACTCAACGATAAGCGCACATGATTCATTTGGATCTAACTTAAGCATGCATACTTTACGTAATGAAGTCATACGTGTTGTGCCTAAAGAAAATGCCGAGTTAAATGAAACATGGATTTCTGATCGTGATCGCTTTAGCTATGAAGGAATGTACAGCGATAATCGTCTTCTTAGTGTGATGAAAAAGCAGCAAGATGAATGGAATGTATGTAATTGGTCAGATGCAATTAACGAAGTGTCAAATGTGTTAACTGATTATGCGCCAGAAGATATTGGCTTTATTGTTAGTGCTAATCAAACTAATGAAGAATTATATCTCGCTCGAAAATTGGCAAGTAGTTTGAATATTTCAAATTTAGATCACCGTGTTCAAAGAACTGATTTTAATGCCCAAGATGATGATCCAGTTTTCCCTTGGCTAGGGATGAATGTTAGCGATCTTGAGTCCCACGATCTTATTGTTGTTATAGGTTCTGATCTAAGAGCAGCTCAGCCTATGTTGGCTCACAAAGTGAGAAAAGCGACTCGTAATGGCGCCAATGTTATCGTAATCAATCCTCAGAGCACTGTTTGGCATATGCAGACGGCTTATCATGAGGTGGTAACACCGCAGTTGTGGTTGAACCACTTGATACAGTTGCTAAGTGCTCTTGACGAACAAAGTGATAAGTCTGTCGATTCGGAAATGAAGACTAATTTATTCGCTAATGAAGAACATGGCTATAAAGAATTGGCTAGTTTGATATTGGCTGCTGACAAGTCTTGTGTTTTGCTTGGTGAGTTGGCGCAACAGCATTATGATTATTCTTCATTACGAGCGGTTAGTTATTGTATTGCAGATGTTACAAATTCCACATTTGGTTATGTGTCTCGAGAATCTAATACTGCTGGAGCATCTTTGTTAGGCGTATTGCCGAATAAAGATGTGATGGGAAAAGACGTAGAAGAAGCGGGATTAAATTATCTGCAAATGATTGAGTCACCAAGAAAAGTTTATGTATTAATTGGTCTTGAGCCTGAATGGGATTGCGCACTTCCTGCTAAAACTTTACACGCATTAAATCAGGCGGAAAAAGTTGTTTCGTTTAGTTCCTTTGTTACTGAAGAAATGCGTGAGTATTGTGATTGGTTATTGCCAATTAACTGCTACGCAGAAGTTGAAGGAACTAAAATCAACATGGAAGGACGTTGGCAAACATGCAACAAAGTAGTGGATTCTAGTGAGGATGCGAAAGAAGCTTGGAAAGTCTTTAGGATGCTGGGAGTAGCATTAAACTTAGAAGGTTTTGATTATTTGACCATAGCTGATGTGCAATCTGAAATACAGAGTTTGGTTGATCAATCATTTGTATTTAGTAATCAATTGACTTCAATGCCACAAATAAATATTCAGTCTTTAACGGATGATGTTTATTGTGTTGGCTCGATGTCTATCTATTCGATAGACCCTCTAGTTAGAAATGCACATTCGCTACAGCAAGCACAAGAATATGAAGAGTCAGTTTTGTATATAAATGAAATTGATATTAATAGATTCGCTTTGGTTGAAGATAAATGGGTTAAAGTGACACAAGGAGAAGAAAGTGGAATTTTTAAGTGTGTAAGAGATGACAATGTACTGCCAGGTACAGTAGTTATTCCAAGAGCATTACCAAGAAGTGAAAAAATGGGTCCTATCTATGGTCCTGTTGAGCTTCAAAATTTATCGGTAGCATAAAATGATGTCACTTTGGTACGCAATCCCTGAGCTGTTAAGAGAGATATTGGTTATCTCTGTTTTGATAGTGATGTTTCTTTTGGTGTTAATGGGTGCAGTTGCGTATGTCACTTTTGCAGAAAGAAAAATAATAGGTTATATGCAAGTCCGCATTGGGCCAAATCGTGTCGGCCCTAAGGGTTGGTTGCAACCCATTGCTGATGCATTAAAACTAATGACCAAGGAGATGATTCTCCCAACTAACTCAAGTTGGTTTTTGTTTCGAGTGGCCCCAGTCTTGTCTATTGTTCCTGCACTTGCTGCATGGGCGGTAGTTCCTTTTGCAGATGGTGTTTATTTTTCTAACATTAATGCAGGCTTGTTATACATATTAGCGTTAACATCTATGGGTGTGTATGGAGTTATTATTGCGGGTTGGGCGTCAAATTCTAAATATGCCTTATTAGGCGCTTTAAGATCTGCAGCGCAAATTGTGTCGTATGAAATTGCAATGGGATTTGCACTCGTCGGCGTGTTAATGGCAAGTGGAAGCCTAAATCTTAGTGTAATCGTCCAAGAACAAAGTGGTGGTGTATTAAATTGGTATTGGTTGCCTTTGTTGCCTTTATTCCTGGTCTATTTGATTTCTGGTGTGGCTGAAACAAACCGTGCACCATTCGACGTTGCAGAAGGCGAATCTGAAATTGTGGCAGGTTTTCACGTTGAATATTCAGGTATGGGGTTTGCTGTTTTCTTTCTCGCAGAGTACGCCAATATAATTTTAATTTCAGCATTAACAGCATTGCTATTTTTGGGTGGCTGGCTAAGTCCATTTGAAAATGTAAACACATTAATAAGTATCCCTATGCTTGGTGTTTTGTTTGACTCAGGGCCACATTGGTTCATTTTTAAGACCTGCATGTTTATATTTTGCTTCTTATGGTTCCGTGCGACTTTTCCTAGGTACCGCTATGATCAAATCATGCGTTTGGGTTGGAAAGTGTTAATCCCTGTAACCTTGGTATGGATATTTGTAGAAGGTGTTGCAATCGCTTTTGAGGTGGGGCCATGGTTCGATTAAATTGTAAGGTGAATTCATGAAGCACTTTATGAAAAGCTTCTCTTTATGGGAGTTATTAAAAGGTCTAAAACTAACAAGTAAGAAACTTGTAAGTAGTAAGATCACAATTCAATATCCAGAAGAAAAGACACCACAGTCGCCACGCTTTAGAGGATTACATGCGCTACGTAGATATCCAAGTGGCGAAGAGCGATGTATTGGATGTAAGTTATGTGAAGCGGTTTGTCCTGCCCTGGCAATAACAATTGATACTGATGAGAGAGCTGACGGTACAAGACGTACGACACGATATGATATCGATTTGTTTAAGTGTATCTACTGTGGATTTTGTGAAGAGGCGTGTCCAGTAGATGCAATTGTAGAAACTAGAAATTTTGAGTACCACTTTGAAAATCGTGGAGATCAAGTGATGTCAAAAAAGATGTTGCTTCAAATTGGCGAAAAATATGAACTACAAATAGCAGAAGATCGAAAGGATGATGCTGAATACCGATAATAAATAATGAGCTTTCAATTAATCATATTTTACTTTTTTGCCGTTGTTATGGTGCTTGCTGCATTTCGTATGATTACTGCAAAAAATCCTGTTCATTCTGCATTAAGTCTAGTTTTAGTGTTTTTTACTTCTTCTGCAATTTGGTTGTTATTGGAAGCTGAGTTCTTAGCAATAACATTAGTGCTTGTTTATGTGGGCGCCGTAATGGTGTTGTTTTTGTTCGTAGTCATGATGCTAAATATCAACCTCAGTAAAATGCGCGAAGGTTTTGTGCGTTTTATGCCTGTGGCGCTTGTGGTTTCAGCTATCATGATTATCGAACTGGTACTGGTGGTTTTATCCAAAGAGTTCACTTACCCGAAACCCACACCTGCACCTGCAGACTTCAGTAATACCCAGGA
>Ga0181593_10001892_pt1 | contig 19145 bp, 14 predicted proteins | sample 071ome_19_FD_133756 | JGI IMG/M metagenome (GOLD analysis project Ga0181593, IMG submission 133756) | Coastal salt marsh microbial communities from the Groves Creek Marsh, Skidaway Island, Georgia - 071413AT metaG (megahit assembly) | ecosystem: Environmental > Aquatic > Marine > Intertidal...
AGAAGGTGTGGGAGTGGAAGGCTGAGTCAGGCGGTACCATTACCCGCCAGATGCGTCGCCTGGGTAACTCCGTTGACTGGCCAACCGAGCGATTCACCATGGACTCAGGTTTCTACCATGCGGTGCAGGAGGTATTCGTTCGGCTCTATGATGACGGCCTGATCTATCGCGGCAAACGCTTAGTTAACTGGGATCCTAAGCTGCACACTGCGATCTCCGACCTTGAAGTTGAGAACCGCGAAGTTAAAGGCAAGATGTGGTACATCCGCTACCCACTTGCCGATGGTGTCACCACTAAAGATGGCAAGGACCACATCGTTGTCGGTACTACACGTCCTGAGACACTGCTCGGTGATACCGGCGTTGCAGTAAACCCAGAGGATGAGCGCTACGACAACCTCGTTGGCAAGTTTATCGAACTGCCGTTGGTCGGCCGCCGCATTCCGATCGTTGCCGACGAACACGCCAGCATGGAGAAGGGTACCGGCTGTGTGAAAATCACCCCGGCGCACGACTTCAACGACTACCAGGTTGGTCAGCGTCAGAAGCTACCGATGGTTAACGTGCTAACGCTCAACGCCGATATTCGCGATGAAGCGCAAACCTTTAACTTCGACGGTAGCGCAAATAGCGAACTCGACCCGACCCTGCCCGAGCAGTACCGCGGCATGGAGCGCTTTGCCGCACGTCGCGCGATTGTTGCTGAACTCGATGAGCTCGGTCTGCTGGTTAAGATCGAAGAGAATGCTATGACCATCCCGTACGGTGACCGTGGCGGCGTGGTTATTGAACCGATGCTGACAGACCAGTGGTTCTGTGACGCTAAAACGTTGGCAAAACCGGCCATCAAAGCGGTTGAAGATGGTGATATCAAGTTTGTACCCAAGCAGTATGAGAACATGTACTTCGCTTGGATGCGCGATATTCAGGACTGGTGTATCTCTCGCCAGCTCTGGTGGGGGCACCGGATCCCGGCTTTCTATGATGATGCCGGTAACGTCTATGTTGCCAACTCAGCTGAAGCGGCGCGCGAAAAGTACAACTTAGATCCTGAGCTGGCACTGCGCCAAGACGACGACGTACTGGACACTTGGTTCAGCTCAGCTCTCTGGACTTTCGGCACACTCGGCTGGCCAGAAGAGACCGACCGACTCAAAGCCTTCCACCCCAGCGATACCTTGGTGACTGGCTTCGACATCATATTCTTCTGGGTAGCGCGCATGATCATGATGACCATGCACTTCATGAAAGATGAAGATGGTAAGCCTCAGGTGCCCTTCAAACATGTTTACGTCACCGGCCTCATTCGTGATGAGAGTGGCGACAAGATGTCTAAATCCAAAGGCAACGTACTTGACCCGCTGGATATGATCGACGGCATCTCACTGCCAGATCTACTGGAGAAGCGGACCGGTAACATGATGCAGCCACAGTTAGCTGAGAAGATCGGTAAACGTACCGAAGCGCAGTTCCCTGAGGGCATCTCGGCACATGGTACCGATGCGCTGCGTTTCACCCTTGCGGCACTCGCCTCAACGGGCCGCGATATCAACTGGGATATGAAACGCCTTGAGGGTTACCGTAACTTCTGTAATAAGCTGTGGAATGCTGCACGCTATGTGCTGATGAATACAGAAGGTGAAGATTGCGGCCAAACCGGTAATGAAGTTGAGCTGTCTCTGGCGGATCGCTGGATAATCAGCGAACTTCAGCACACTGAGGAGGTGCTTACCAAACACCTAGACGACTACCGCTTTGACCTTGCTGCGCAGACGCTATATGACTTTGTCTGGAACCAGTACTGTGACTGGTACCTAGAGCTCTCAAAACCGGTACTCTGGGACGACGCTGCCTCCGAGGAGGCTAAGCGTGGCACCCGCCGCACGCTGGTTCGTGTGCTGGAGACCATCCTGCGCCTAAGCCACCCGATCATGCCGTTCATCTCTGAAGAGATCTGGCACCAGATCAAGGAGCTAGCAGGCGTTGAGGGCGAAACCCTGATGCTGCAGGCCTTCCCTATTGCCAACACAGATCGTATCGACACTCAGGCAGAGGCCGATATCGAGTGGCTTAAGGGCGTTATCACTGCGGTACGCAATATCCGTGGTGAGATGAAGATCTCTCCATCTACCGATCTCGACTTGCTGTTCTCTAACGGCAGCGAAGAGGATCAGCGTCGCCTTAACGCTAACGCAACCTTCCTCAAGAAACTGGCTAAATTGCAGTCAATTACCTGGCTCAATGCAGATGATGAGAAACCGATGTCAGCGACCCAACTGGTTGGCAGCATGGAAGTGCTCGTGCCGATGGCAGGTCTGATTGACAAAGAGTCTGAACTGGCACGCCTGCAGAAAGAGATCGACCGCCTACAGGGTGAAGTTGACCGCGTAGAGAAGAAACTAGGCAACGAAAAGTTTGTTGCCAATGCGCCTGAAGCGGTTGTCGCTAAAGAGCGAGCTAAAGCGGACGATGCACTTAAAGCGAAGACTCAGTTGCAGGAGCAGTACCGTAATATCGAGGCGCTCTAATACCCATTAGAGTAGACAGGCAGAAGGCCAGAGAGACTCAGACTGGCCCCCTGCCTAGCTCCGTAGCTGTGGCATTAACACGAATTAACTCCTAGAATGAATTGCATACCCTAGAAGCAATAAACGGTTAATGGCCTTTGGAGCAGTAGAATGACCCTAAAGACGCGAATTCTTAGCGCGATTATCGGTATAGGGGTACTGCCCCTCATTATCGCTTCCGGCATCAGCTACACCCTCACTACTGATCGGGTCAGCCAGACGCTTAAAGAGGAGACCTCTTCTCGCCTCATCGCAATGCGCGAAGAGAAGTCCGAAGCGATCAATATCTATATTGAAGACTTAAACCGTCTTACCAAAACCTTAGCCCGCAGCAGTTCAATGGTGCAATCGATGCGCCTATTCTCGACGTCGTTTGAGCGCGCATTGGCATTTGAGACAGAAGTTAACGAAACGAGGCTGGAGGACTATTTTCTCAACGAATTTGGGAAAGTCTATCGTGAGGCGAACCCACAGAGCTCCAATTTTGCAGCCCAAACTTACTCAAAACTCGACTCTGCCGCACGATTTTTTCAATCGCGCTACATTGCCGACAATCCCAATGAACTTGGCGCAAAGGATCAGTTGATCAATGTTGAAGATATCGGCTTAAAGTCAAACGGCTATGACAGCGTCCACAAAAAATATCACCCAGAACTGCGATCTATTCAACAGGAGTATGGTTTTTACGACCTTTTCTTAATAGATCCACAGGGCCGCGTTGTCTACTCAGTCTTTAAGGAGTTAGATTTTGCGACCTCCCTTACGGATGGGCCCTTCGCAGACTCGGGACTGGCAGAAGCCTGGAGAGAGGTAAATGGAGCTGAGGAAGGGTCGATCTACCTGACCGATTTCAAGCCTTACGCCCCCTCTTATGAAGCACCGGCGTCGTTCCTATCCGCCCCAATCTATGCAAATGATACGCCGCTTGGAACACTTGTTGTGCAGTTGCCAGTTGCGCTCTTTACCGACTTAATGACCTCCAAACAAGATTGGCAGAAAGTCGGGATGGGTGACACCGGCGAGGTATACCTGGTCGGTTCCGATACAACTTTACGAACTGAATCACGCGCATTTCTGCAGAGGCGTGACTATTTTCAACAGAGCCTACTCGAGGCCGGAGACGTTGAGGCGCGTCGAATTGATACCATCATGACGAGAGGCTCAACGGTAGCGCTCTTACCCATCAGCGAGCGCGGGATCAGCGAAGCACTCAGCGGTAGTAACGGTGTAATAGAGGCGAAAAATTACCTAGGCGAAGACTCTCTGATTGCTTACGCCCCCCTAAATCTGTTGAATCTCAGTTGGGCGATTGTCGCCGAAATAGAGGCTGAGGAGGCTTACTCTGGTCTCTACAACGTCCAGCGCTCTATTCTGACCGCCACCTCTATAATAGTCCTAGTCATGGTAGCCTTCGCCGTGGTCTTTGGTCTTTATATGTCATCACGCTTGATCAACCCCATCAAAGAGTTAGTCGGCGCATTAAACGATATTGCAGAGGGCGAGGGTGACCTAACTGTCCAACTTGAGTCAGCCAAGCGCGCAGATGAGATCGGCGATCTCTCCAAGGCATTTAACACCTTTGTTAGCAAGATTCGTGATGTCGTTTCGGAAGTCACTGTCTCCGCAACACAGCTAGCCGGTGTCTCCAATGAGTTCGCTCGGGCAACCGACGAGAGTCAGCGGCAGATTTCTCAACAACGCGAAATGGCGCAGAGTATCGCGAGCGCCGTCACCGAGTTTGCCGCATCGATTGATGAAGTGGCTCGTACGAGCAACGAGACGCTGGTCACTATGAACCAGGCCAACGATGTCAGTCAGGCGGGAAGTGAGCTTGCGAGTCGTTCGCGCAATGAGATTGAGAATCTTTCACAAGGTACCCAGGAGTCTGCCGAAGCAATTGCCCGCCTCAGCAGCGAAATTGATCAGATTAACGAAGTACTCAACGTGATCAACGGTATAGCTGAGCAGACCAGCCTTTTGGCGTTGAACGCGGCTATCGAGGCGGCACGTGCCGGTGAACAAGGACGTGGCTTTGCAGTGGTTGCTGATGAGGTACGCCAGCTCTCCTCACGTACTCAGGACGCTACGGTTGATATCGCGCAGAAAATTGAGCTGCTACGCAGTTCGGCCGACGATACAGTTCATCGTGTGGAACGCTCTCTCGCCTCAGCGCAGAGCGGCATAGATTTAAGCAACCAGACCAACGATGGTCTGCATGAGATCAGCACCCTCGTGGGTGAGGTAAATGGCATGCAGAGCCAAGTCGCTTCGGCTGTGACAGAACAACAGGCGGTAGTGAAAGATATTGAGACCAGCATTCTCGATATCGACAACCTTTCGGAAGAGAGTTACAACGAATCTCACCGCACTCAAGCTCGAGCACAAGAGCTATTGCAGATGGCACAGAGCCTACAACAGCTGGTTGGCCGCTTTAAGGTGTAGAACGACGCACGACAACACCGAGATGAGCCAGCCCTTCGAGGCTGGCTTTTACTTGCGCGTAATCTGACTCCACAATACTCAACTGCTTAGTTACCGACTCTCCAAAGGACTCATCCACTACAGCTATGCTGGATTGACTGAGCAGGCGCTGGATCTGCGGCTCCATGTTATAGGGGTAGTCAACTACCAGCTCTAAACGCGTCTCTACCCCTTCAAGGGGTAACACTTTAATCAGCTCAGCAACCGCCTGCCCATAGGCCCGAATCAGCCCGCCCGCGCCGAGTTTAGTACCGCCGAAGTAGCGCGTCACCACTACACCGACATCACCAATTTTCTGTTGCAGCAAAACATTAAGCATCGGCTTGCCCGCTGTGCCTGTAGGCTCGCCGTCATCTGAGCTCCCAGCAGCTCGCGGTTGTTGTGGCCCACCAAGGATATAAGCCAGGCAGTGATGACTGGCTTTGTTGTGTTCCAACTGGAGTTGCGCCTGCAACTGCTGCAATTCACTGGTGTGCTTGAGCGGAATGGCGTGAGCAATAAAACGGCTACGCTTTATCTCAATCTCATTAATATGGGGTTCTTTAGGGCGGGAATATTGGGGCACGACAGCTGCTTAAAAAGGCGGACAGAAACAAGGGACGCTTCATCTAGCCCTAGACTAACGAACTCTGCCGCTGAGTACCAGTGGCAGAGTTGTGTCTAAATCCGATTACTCTCTGTATGAGAGTAGCGCTTACTTGTGCTTAGGTTCTTCTTCCATCAGGTGCTTAACCTTGATGAATACCCAAGTCATCACGCCCGCCATACCGGCTACACCGATAACACTTGGGATTAGGGTTTCAAGTACATAAGGGTCGATACCAAACATGATGTTCACCTGCTTTGTCAGTTATTTCGTTAAGTTAACGATAGCGCATATTAGAATGTGCTTAATTGACCTAGCTCAACCCTTTAACTTTTAACTCTCTTGCTCGCTCTGCAGCTCTGCTATTTCAGCATCAGTAGGCTGGCGCACATTCAGCACTTCCACATCGAATAGCAATGTCTGGCCGGCAAACGGGTGGTTTAGGTCGATCTTCACTTCACGTATATCGAGATCGACTACGCGACCAAGCTGAGGCTCACCCTCACCATCCTCAAGATTAACCAACATCCCTTTTTTCAGCCCGGGCAGCTCGGCAAATGCTTCGCGCGGCACTATCTCGAATAGCTCCTCATCACGCTGGCCGTAGCCGAGCTCGGGCGGCACCTCCACCTGGAACTGGTCACCCTCTGCACGCCCTTCCATCGCCTGTTCAAGGCCCGGCACCAACATATTATGGCCATGGATATAGGAGAGCGGCTCATCACCCCGGGAGCCATCTTTAACTTCAGAGTCGTCTACTAGGGAGTAGTGGAACTCTACATAGATATCTTTAGCGATTTTCATCGATTCATTACTCACAAACTCGGGAAATCTGCGGCTCAAGGCTGCAGACGCTCAACGTGCCAGCCAGTATCGGTTGCACTATAGCGGAAACGGTCATGAAGGCGGCTCTCGCGCCCCTGCCAAAACTCAAAACGCTCAGGCACCAAACGAAAACCACCCCAGTGGTCCGGGCACTCAACGCTACCCACCTTGGTTAAGCGTTCAACTTCCTGCTCTAACAACTCACGTCCACCAATCGGTTGACTCTGATGTGAAGCCACAGCTCCAATCTGCGAGCCCAGTGGCCGGGAGTTGAAGTACTCAACACTCTCCTCGCGGGAGACTGGCACCACTCTGCCGCGAATACGCACCTGACGCTCCAGCGCTTTCCAGTAGAACAGCAGCTCAGCGCATGGATTCTCTTCCAGTTGCTTGCCCTTCTCGCTGCGATAGTTGGTAAACCAAGTAAAGCCTTGCTGATCAAACCCCTTCAGCAACACGATTCGGGCACTGGGGTAACCGGTCGCATCGGCCGTAGCCAGAGTCATGGAAGTTGCATCACCGGGGTCAGCCGCAAGTGCTTCATCCATCCAGTGCGAGAACTGTACAACGGGGTCTGAGCTCAGCGCTGAGCGGTCAAGACCGGCATACTGATACTCACGGCGTACGCCGCTTACGTCTCTGTTATCACCCATATTGGCTCCTATCTTTTACCGTGGCTAACTATATACTAAACCCTATACTCTGCGCTAAAGCCTCTGTCGGGAATATTGATGAAGTTAGTTTCATTCGCTAGTTTTCTTCTTTGCGCTGCTCTTTTAGCAGGTTGCGCGCCGCTGCAGAACAAGGAGCTGCGCCTGCAAAACCTCGCCAAGTCAGAAGTTGATATGATCATCGACCAACATATCGAAGCTGGGCGCCGATTGAGTCGCGAACTAGCGATCAAACTCTACAAGCGCAACCCACGAGAGTTGGCAAAGGCGGCCCCGGGCACCACCATTGAACGACGCTTAGAGCAACTACTCGGCAAGCCACGCCCAATTCGACACGCAGAGTTGAATAACCTCTACGCGCTCGACACGCTGCCCCTGGCCTTTGACGAGGAGTTCAAAGGAGACCGCGTCTTCGCCTTAATGGTTGCCATCACCGGCATGCTACACTCGAGCTACAACTACCGCGATGAGTTTTTCATACTCGATGAGATAGACCAGCAAAAACTCTACAACTCGGCACGTAACCTAGAGAAGATCGCCTGGATGCTGCACAACCAAAAGAGCGCAGACGGCACACCCATGATCCTTAGCGATAGTATCAGTGACGACCTGGTAAACCTGAGCTATGAACGCATTTTCGGTAAGCTAATCGCCACACAAGATATGATGGCAGAGATCGTTGCCACATCGACCGATCGCTCTATCAATCGTATCGTTCAAGGCGTCGCTACTGCCCCCTTTTTGCCGATCTAATCGCGTAGATGGATCTGTGTGATTTTGTGGTTGTGATTGAGTTCAAAGGTGAGGTCGGCGCGCTGCGGAATCTCCTCCAGCATCCAGCGTGTCAAACGCTCATAGTGAGCAATAAAACGTCGTATTTCAGCTGAGCTCATAATTCGCAGCGGATCACTGGGCTTGCGTACCTCGGAGAGCAGCGCAGCTCGCTCCTCGAGTTTAATCTCCTGTTGCGCACGCCAGTCGTAAACGACCTGCATATCAGGTATTTGCAGACAGATTAACAGATCTATCTGTCGAAAAAGCTGCTGATAGGGGCCGGCTAACTGCTGATTCACGTAGCGTCGCCAGCTGCAATCTGGGTCCTCTTGAGCTTCCAACTCATTGACTGGTGTGAGCAACATCGCCTCCGGTTGAGGGCGCGCACCCACACACCAGCCATCAAAAACAATAACGTCCACCGCGCCGAAGTACTCGTGCCAAGACTCCTCGGAGAAGCGCTCATCGGTTGACTTATCAAAGGCGGGAATACGGGTAACCTGCCCATCCTTGGCGCTCTTTAACTCGCTAAGTAATTTAAGCCCGAGATCAACATCATGCGTACCGGGGACGCCTCGTGTCAGTAGCATCGGGTGAACCTGCTGCGCCAACTCCTCTCGCGCCCCGCGCGTAAGATAGAGATCATCAATGGAGAGGTGTGCAACGCGCAGACCAAAGCCCTCAGATAACACCACCTCAAGCAGATTAAATAGCCTCGCTTTACCCGCACCCTGTGCCCCATTGATACCAACCACCAGCGGCGTATCGGCGGGTTTATTCTCCAGCACCCAGCAGGCCGTTGGCACATAGATTTTGCGAAATAGCTCCTCCAGACCCAGGTCGACCTGTAGGTTTCGAACAGCGTTGGCAAAGGCTCTGTTGGTTGCCTCCAGAGCGTGCTCTCGCTGTTCTGCGGTTAGTGGCAAGCGATCACTCGGCCATTCACTCAACAACGCCATATCTAGCTCTGCTCCCGGATGAATTGCACGACAGCCTCTACCTCTTGCGGCAGCATTAGGGATGGGGCATGCCCAATCCCCTCTCGCTGTAACAGTTTGAGGTCCGGCCGCTGCTGTTGCATTCGCGCTACGATATCTGGCGTCAGTAAATCTGAGGCCAAACCCTGCACCAAAAGACAGGGCTGCTCTATCGCCTGCCACAGGTCCCACAGCTCTATCGTTTGTGCCACGCTCGCTTTGGTGTTATCCGCAATCAACGGATCGTAATGAAGAACGAAACCACCCTCCCCGCTCGGCTTACTGCCGTAGCGCGCCAAACGCTGCCACTGCTGATCAGTGAGGCCTTCATAGCTTAAGTAGGTTTGGCGCAGAAACTCCTCAACCTGAGCTAAATTATCAAATTGTGGCGCGTCGATGTAGTCAGCAATACGCTGCAGCGCAACTTGTGGCAGCTCCGGTCCTATATCGTTGAGCACTAGCGTACGAATAACGCTTTTGGGTTGAGCCGCCAACGCCATCCCCAGCAATCCGCCTAGAGAGGTTCCCACCCAGTGGATACTGCGCTGTTGAAACTTAGCCAAGAGCGGCGCGAGGGCTTGCAGATAGCGCTCTGGGTGGTAATCGCTTGCCGCATCCAATGGATCACTTAAACCACGCCCCGGCAGGTCCGGGCAGACGACATAGTGGCTCGAGGCTAGTGCCTGTGCAATTTCGTCAAAGTCACGACTGTGGCGTAACAGGCCGTGAACACAGACCACCACCGAATCACTCTGCGGGTCCCCTGCACTCCAATACGCTAGTCGTTTCTCACCTTGATTTGTGCGGCCGCGTGTGGGGTGCTGTGTAGCTTGCGGTATGGAGTAGGATTGCCGATGCAACTTCATCATTTTTATCTACCAAGTGATCGAATTGGTCAGTCTTTACATAAGTTTACCCTGTTTTCGGACGACAGTTGCCAGTGCCTTGGGGTAATATTAGCAACTCATAATAGATTTAATTCTTAGTCTTGGAGAGCTTCTGCGCGTGCGTCTCATTAAATGGATACTGCCACTACTTATCCTTGGTGGTGCCGGATTTGCTTTTGTTCAACTCAAAGCGAGCAAACCGCAACTGCCTCCAAAAGCGCCAGAAGAGCGCTCCTGGACTGTGCTAGCTACGATAGCTCAGCCTCAGGCACTCTCGCCCCAGATTGAACTCTACGCTGAAATAGAGAGTCCGCGCCAGGTGACACTGCGCGCTGCACTGGCTGGTGATGTAGAGAGCGTTGAGGCACTCGAGGGTAGCCGATTCCAGACAGGCGATCTGCTAATTCGCTTAGATACCCGCGAGATCGACTTCCAAATTCAGCAGCAGCAAGCGCAGCTAGACTCCCTGAAAGCGCAGCTCGATACAGAGCGCCTGAGCTACGAGACCAACAGAAAAGCGCTGCAGATTGAGCGCGAGATGTTTGCCATTGCGAAACGCTCACTAGAGCGCCAGAGCGACCTCTCTGGCCGCAACCTTGGCAGCCGTGAGCAGCTTGATAACGCCGAGATGAACCTGGCGCAGCGGCAACTAAATCTAGTTGGTCGCGAACAGTCAATCGCTAACCACCCTAACCAAGTGAGTCAACTGGAAGCGGCCATTGCACAAGCTCAGGCTCAGCTCGACAGCCTTCAGCTAGACCGTAGCCGTGCAGAGGTGAGGGCGCCGTTCGACGGCCGCCTCAGCAGTCTCTCCATCTCCGCCGGAGATCGCGTGCGTAGCGGTGATACCCTGGCTCGTATCTACCCAACCTCATCCCTTGAGGTGCGTGCTCAGCTACCGCTGCGCATCCTTCCGCTGATTAAGCAAGGTCGTGATGACCTGCCAGAGTTGACTGCTGAGGTAGAGCTAGACGGTAAGCAGATGCAACTAGACTTAGCTCGCCTCAGCGCCGAGGTTGCACCTGGCAGTGCAGGTGTTGACGGCATGTTCCGCTTCAGCGATGACAGCTACGCGCCTGAGCCGGGCCGCACCTTGAGCCTACAGCTCAACCTGCCGGAAATAGACAATCTGATCGCCCTTCCTCCGGTTGCACTCTACGGTACAGATCGGGTTTACCGTGTCGTGGACTCGCGCCTAGAGGCGGTTAAAGTGGAACACTTTGGCGATCGCGTCAGTGAAGCTGGCGAGCCACAAGTACTGCTGCGCAGCGACCTACTCAACGCTGGCGACCAGATCATTACCACTCAGCTTCCAAATGCGGTTAGCGGCATGTTGGTTGAGGTGCGCGAGTGAACCAGCATACCGGCCTCAAGGGGTTTATCAGCCTCTTCGCTACGCATAGGGTAGCGGCGAACCTTCTTATGCTGCTGATGATTGTTGCCGGTGTACTAGGCATCAAACGTCTCAATGTGCAGTTTTTCCCCACCTTTGAGCTCGATATAGTTACGGTTAGCGTACCCTGGAGCGGCGCCAGCGCTGAGGACGTGCAGACCTCAGTTATTTTACCTGTGGAAGAGGAGTTAAGATCCCTCGACGGTATTAAGCGCATGTACGCCACCGCGCGAGACGGTAGCGCCTCATTCCGACTGGAGCTCGAAGAGAGCGCCGATCGCGACTACGTACTCTCAGAAACTAAGCAGAAAATGGACGGGGTGCAGGCTAGCCTGCCCAGTGATGCAGAATCTCCCATCGTGCAGATTGTCACGCGCTACGACAATATTGCCGACCTAATCCTCACCAGCGATCGAGCTGATATCCAAGAGTTACGCCACCTAGCGAGGGAGTTTGAACAGCAGCTGCTCGCCAAAGGTATACGTAAAATCGACTTTACCGGCATGCCCAAACAGGAGATCGCCGTTCAGGTAACACCTGACTCCCTCGATCAGATGGGTATGACTCTTCCGGAGATCGCCAGCGTTATACGATCGCGTTCAGTCGACCTGCCAGCCGGTACAGCAGCTAAAAATGACGGCGCGCGCCAGATCCGCAGCCTTGGTCAGCAACGCGACGAGGAGGGGTTTGAGGAGCTCCCGTTGATCACAAAGGGGCGAGGTGAACTGGTACGCCTCGGTGATATCTCGCAGATTGAGCGACGTGATCAAGAGAATCAGGTACGCCTCTACTTTGACGGCCAGCCAGCCATCGTTCTGAGTCTTAAACGCACAGAGTCCGAGGACAGCCTCAAAGCCGCTGAGATCATGAACACTTGGCTAGAGGAGACGCGTCCTACCCTACCTCAGGGAGTGGCGATACACACTTACAACGAGACCTGGACTCTCATCCGCGACCGTATCAACCTGCTGGTCGAGAACGGTATCAGTGGTCTTATATTGGTGGTGGCGATTCTCTTCCTCTTCCTGAATGGGCGTGTAGCGTTCTGGGTCACCATAGGGATTCCCGTCTCATTCCTCGCAACCCTTGCGGTGCTCTACCTCATTGGTGGAACCATCAACATGATCTCGCTGTTCGGCCTCATCATGGCGCTGGGTATCATTGTTGATGACGCCATAGTGGTGGGTGAGGACACCCTGGCACATGCCCAGGTGGGCGAGAGCGCGCGGCGCGCATCCATAGGTGGCGCACTGCGAATGCTCGCCCCGGTAAGCGCCTCGTCTATGACCACCATCGCTGCATTTCTGCCACTAATGATGATTGGCGGAATCATTGGCAACATCCTTATCGATATCCCGATTATCGTTATCTGTGTCATCCTCGCCTCACTGGTAGAGAGCTTCCTGGTGCTGCCCGGACACCTGCACCACACGCTAGCGAAGGTTGATGCAGTCCATCCATCACGCCTGCGTCAGGCGCTAGACAACGGCTTTGACAACTTCCGCAATAAGATCTTCCGCCCCTTCGTGGAGAGAGCGATCGCCTTCCGCTGGAGCTCTATCGCGCTGGCTATTGGTATACTGATCTTCAGTATCGGTTTATTAGCTGGCGGGCGAATCAAGTTCAACTTCTTTCCAGCAGTTGAGCAGGACACTATGAACGCCAATGTCCAGTTCGCTTCCGGTACCGATTCAGCGTTCGTGATGGATTTCCTCGACCATCTCGATCTGACCTTGCGTGAAACCGACCGCGACTTGGGTGGTGATATCCTCAAGATGAGCCTGCAACGGCTCCACACCGCTCGCTTTAGCGGTAGTAACGGTAGTAGCTCAGCGGGTGAAGAGGTTGGCTCGCTGTCGGTTCAACTCGAGCCTGGCGATCACCGTGAAGTTGGCACCAGCGAATTCATCAAAGCGTGGCGCGAACGCATCATTTTGCCGGCGGGCATCGAGAAGTTCTCTATTGATGTTGACCAGGGTGGCCCACCAGGAAAGCCGGTTGAAGTTAAGCTGACGGGTAGTGATATCACAGTACTCAAAGCCGCTTCACTGGACCTGCAGGAGAAGCTCAAACGCTACACCGGACTGAGCAATATCGATGATGACCTCCCCTACGGCAAGTCACAGCTGATCTATAAGCTCACGCCGGCAGGCGAGACTGCGGGGCTTTCGCTCGAGCAAGTTGGACGACAGTTACGCGCCGCTTTTGATGGCATCGAGGTGCAGAGCTTCTTTGAGGGGCGCGATGAGATAAGTGTCCGCCTAATGATGGGCGATGAGCAGCGTAACCGGCTGAGCACACTTACTGCACTGCCAATCGTTCTGCCCGATGGTTCTACTACACCGGTCGCAAACGTCTTGGAGTTCACCCCGCGTCAGGGCTTTGATTCGCTGCAACGCATAGACGGCAGACTCTCAATCAACGTCTCAGCGGATCTGGATGAGACGGTAGCCAATGCGAACGAGATTATCGCCGACCTACGCGCCAATGTAATGCCAGATCTGCTAGGGCAATACGGTGTGGATGCTAGTTTTGAAGGTAAGAGTCGTGATCAGCGCGAAACGCTAGCGGATATGGGTACCGGACTGGTGATAGCACTGGTGCTAATCTACGTGATCCTCGCCTGGGTATTCGCCTCGTATAGCTGGCCGATTACGGTTATGTTGGCGATCCCCTTGGGGCTTACCGGTGCAGTCTTAGGTCACTATGTGACAGGGTTGGATCTGACCATACTGTCGCTGTTTGGCTTCTTTGGTCTATCCGGCATCGTTATAAACGACTCAATCGTACTCGTCACTTTCTACAAGAAACTGCGTGAGCAGGGTATGGGGATGCACGAAGCGGTTGTCGAAGCAGCCTGTCAGCGCCTTAGGGCAGTACTGCTGACCTCGCTTACAACCATCGGTGGCCTCACACCGATCCTATTCGAGACATCGCTACAGGCACAGTTCCTGATTCCAATGGCGACATCAATCGTCTTTGGCTTGGCGTACGGCACACTACTGATACTCATTGTGGTGCCATCGCTACTCACAATCGTTGAAGGAACACGTCTGAAACTGGGTCTAAAACCTGTTGATGAGCACGCGGTAAGCGCGCCAAACTGATAGGGGAGTGCCCCATCGCTCAACCTAAGCGATGGGGCACTCAGCTTAGATCTCTTCTAACTCAGTACAAGCGACCACCCGCCCCTCAAGCTCGACCTTCTCAGAGGTGACTCGCCCCATGAATTCGCGGCCATCAAGGGCACAGAGTTTTATCTCAAGAACCACGGGCGGATTGCCAACTGGGCTTTGGAAAAACTGCTTGGAGTAACTGACATACTTATCACGGCTCTCGTCTGGAATTGTTTGGTTTAGCAGCGTTCGAGTCAGCGGTTGCTGTGCGCCGACCGCATTGAGCTGACGCCACTTCTCAGTGCCCTGAATCTCACCACTCTCCATATCGATGAGTAGAAGCGCTCTCCCAGATTTCTGCTGGAGTAACTCATCTCGTGTTGCAAATTTAATTTCCATTCTCAATTTTCCATCCAAGATTGGTTGCTTAGCCTGTTGAAAGATTTCAACATCATTAGCCAAGCAGGCCATCAATTTGTTAAGCGTCAGTGGTTTTGCGAATACATCATTGGCACCGGCATCTATTAGGTCGTTAAACTCAGACCCCAGAGTAGCAGCAGAACATGCGTAAATGATGCCAGTATAGCCAGTAGCTCTAAGTTGCCTAATCAGCTCTAGCCCATTCATATTCGGCATGAAGTAATCTGTCAGTATCAGGTCATAAGATCGCTGTTCAAGCTTGTCTACCGCCTGCGTCCCATCGCCGGCGATGTCTACCGTGGCAAACAGCTTTGAGAGCAGTTTCTTACCAACCATTTGGATAATCTTGTCGTCCTCTACGAAGAGTACAGAGAGCTTAGAAGTATCTGTAAAGACACTGGAGAGCTCGATTGCTGTTTTGCCTATCTCAACTACTCCGTCAGCAGGGGAACGTTTGGCAGATTTTAGTGTAATCACTAGCTCAAAGACGGCCCCGCCATCGCTTGGTATGCTGCGCAGCGTTCCACCTAGCTCCTCAATCCATGAGCGCGCGATGTGTAGGCCAAGCCCTGAACCATCAGCATCAGTCACACCTCTGGCATATGCCGAAAAGAGATGGTCAACCTGGTCAGCGGGAATACCCCTACCGTTATCCTCCACTCGGAAAGTCAGTTGTTGCTCACCCTCAGCGCTCTCGACTCGGCTCACACTGATATTGACCTGATCCCCCCCCGAGTGAACGCAGGCGTTTTTTACCAGGTTGGAGAGAACAACTTTAAGTCGATAGAGATCCCCGTAGAGCCAGATCTCATTTAGATCAGCGTTATTCGATGCACTAATCTGCATTTTCATGCGATAACGCGTGATGTACGCCGATACGGAGAGCTGAACTGATTCGAAAAGATTTTGCAGATTAAATTGCTCTGACGTCACCTCGCGTGTGTGGTTGTCCTGCGTTAGCCGACGCATATCATCGAGCGTATGGAGCAGGTCACGGGCAAGTTGGTGTACCTGGTTCCGCGCATCTTGCCAAGACTCGGCACTATCATCCGAGCTAAGCATAGATATCGCCGCTACAGGGGTCCGTAACTCATGGGCGATCGTGGCGAACAGCAGAGATCTGCGCTCTTGCAGATCATGAAGCGACTTCAGCGCCTCATCCGCTCTGGACTTTGCGACCGCCAACTCTTTGTGTTTTTTGTCTAGCTGATTAACTTTTTCTGCCAGCTCAGACAGGTCATTAACGAAACAGAGACAGTACTCGTCATTATCAAAGCAGAGGTAGTGTGCTTGTATATCGACAGGGAAGGATTCGCCGTTTTTGTCCACATGACGCGATTCGAACCTGGCGCTCTTTATCTGTTTCAGCGACTCCCAACGTCGTTGCCACGAACTCTCTGTGACAAAACTATTCCAGTCCCATACAGCCTTAGCAAGCATCTCATCCATTGAGAAGCCTCGGCGAATCAGTGTGGACTGATTTGCATACTTTAGAGATCCATCTGGGTGCAGCAGGAAAACTTCATCTGCGGCTAGATCCAGCACTGTGTCTAGTACTTCTCTCGATAACTCCACGTTAATCAAGCACTCCTCTGCTCATATCTGCTGGGGCTTACCCTGTCCTGTCGCGCATTTTGTGGCCACTGTTTTGGCGTGTAACCACTCTTGAGTCTAGCACGAACTATGCCACCTTTATTTCGCAGCTTACTATCAAACCCATTAACATCATCGGGCTGAGCAGTAGAGTGGCCCTAAAGGCTGCACGTACACGGTATCTAACTCTAACCAGCATTTAACCGCACACAGCCATCAGGTATACTCTCGGCCAATCTATTCAACCTTATCTGAGCACTTTGGAACTGGTATATGAACGCGGATCTGGCACTACTGCAGCCCTACCCTTTTGAGAAGCTCAATGTGCTTCTCGGCGCTATCACTCCGCCAAAGGATATTGAGCATATCTCCCTTGGCATCGGCGAGCCCAAACACCCGGCTCCTGCGGTTGTTACCAGTGTTTTAAACCAATCGGTAGACCTCGTCGCTAACTACCCAACCACCAAAGGTAGCGCTGAGCTACGCGATACCATCGCAGCCTGGTGTACACGCCGCTTTAAGCTCGAAGCAGGCTCTCTTACCGGCGATAATCATCTCCTGCCCGTTATGGGCACACGCGAAGCGATCTTCGCCTTTACCCAGTGTGCGGTTGATCGCAAACCAGGGGCACTGGTGTTCTCTCCAGACCCCTTCTACCAGATCTACGAAGGTGCCGCTTATCTTGCCGGCGCAGAGCCCTACTTTCTGCCAACACTGGCAGAGAATGGCTTCATCCCCGATTACGATGCCATCCCTGAAGAGGCTTGGAAGCGCTGTGAGCTGCTCTTTATCTGCTCGCCGAACAACCCAAGCGGTGCAGTTCACTCAAAAGAGACCGTCATTAAACTGATTGAGTTGGCGGATAAGTATGACTTCATCCTTGCTTCTGATGAGTGCTACTCAGAGATCTACTTTGACGAAGCGAACCCACCTATGGGTCTGCTGCAGGTCTGCGCCGAGATCGGACGCCACGACTACAAAAACTGTGTTGTCTTCCACAGTCTCTCGAAGCGCTCGAACTTACCCGGTCTTAGATCAGGATTTATTGCAGGTGACGCGTCACTGATGAAGCCATTTTTGCTCTACCGCACCTATCACGGCTGTGCCATGCCGCTGCAGGTTCAAAAGGGGTCAGTGGCTGCTTGGAATGATGAGAAGCATGTTGAAGAGAACCGCGAGCAGTACCGTAAGAAGTTTGCCGCCGTGCTAGAGATTTTGCAGCCCGTTATGGAAGTGAGCATGCCTGATGCAAGTTTCTACCTCTGGGCAAAGACACCGATTGATGACGATAAGTTCACAGCGGGCCTCTACGAGCAGCAGAACCTCACTGTACTGCCGGGTCGCTACCTGTCGCGCGAAACCGCTGAAGGACTCTACCCAGGGGCGGGCTATGTGCGCATGGCACTGGTTGCTACGGTTGAGGAGTGTGTTGAGGCAGCATGGCGAATTCGTCGTTACATCGAGTCGCTCTAAATTAGCCCCTAGAGCGAGCACCACTCACTCAGCGGAGGGGTTTAACTCCTCCGCCAGCCACTCCCGAAAATCGCGCGCAATGGTACGTTCGCGACCTGCGCCCGCACTCACCACATAGTAAGCCTGACTGCACTCAAGGGTGCTATCCGATAGACGCGCTAATTTACCCTCGCGCAGTTCTGACTCCAGCAGTGCCTCGGATCCAAGCAGATAGCCACTCCCAGCGATGGCCGTCTCAAGCGCCAGCAGGCCATTACCAAACTGCAGTAGCTTGAATTGAGCCAGATCCTCGCGTTGCACAATATTGAACCAGCGCTGCCAGCCGCACAGTGGCTCAAAACGCTCTAGCGTGCGGTCACACAGCAGCGGCAGCGTCGGATCGAGCAGCGCTGCAGATTCGGTGTTAACTAGCGCTGAAGCCGCCATAGGCACTAGGTCTAGACGCATTAGACATTCAGGTTCAACATCTTCATAGTCGCCGTAGCCGAGCCTTACCGAGACATCAATCCCTGCCCGTTTTAGTTGCGAAACACCAAAGCCGCAATCAGGTTTAGGGTCGACCGAGTGCAAGCTCGCCTGTAAACGCACCTCCGCTTCGGGGTAGCGAGTGTAGAATCGGTGTAGACGAGGCACGATCCACTTCGTAGCAAACAGCGGCTCAGCACAGACGGTTATAACATTGCGCTATCGGCGTAGAGTCTGATCTTCTCCACTGCATCAGCTATAACCTGAAACCACTCATGCAGTTCAGGCAGAGCAGCCCGCGCCGCAGGCGTCAGGCTCACCCGGCGATGGTGCCTCACAAAGAGCTCCACCCCAAGGTACTCCTCTAAAGCTTTCACCTGATGACTAATAGCCGCTGGCGTCACATTTAGCTCTTTCGCAGCCAGCGCAAAGCTCTTCGTTCGTGCGGCAACCTCAAAATATGAGAGGGCTATTAGCGGAGGTAGTCGTGACATGTAGTAACTCAATCGGAAGCCGTTAAATGGAATCAGCTAAGAGGCTACAGAGCCCATCACCGACAGCGCCACTATACCAAAATAGCGGCGCAGACGGAGGAGTTAGCGATCTTGATTTAACTGGCAGCAGCGACGGCAGCGGCGCTGTTGAGACGTTGACGCAGGAGGAACTTCTGAATTTTCCCAGTTGAGGTTGTCGGCAGCGCTTCAAAAATGATCTTTTTCGGCGCCTTAAAACGGCTCATATTCTCTCGGCAGTAATCAATCATCTGCTGTTCGCTGAGCTCGGCCCCTGCTCGAAGCTGAACGAATGCAGCTGGTACCTCGCCCCACTTCTCATCCGCCAGGGGCACAAAAGCGGCGAGCTCCACGTCTGGGTGACGCTGAATAACATCCTCAACTTCCAGTGAGGATATGTTCTCA
>Ga0181593_10001894_pt1 | contig 19142 bp, 16 predicted proteins | sample 071ome_19_FD_133756 | JGI IMG/M metagenome (GOLD analysis project Ga0181593, IMG submission 133756) | Coastal salt marsh microbial communities from the Groves Creek Marsh, Skidaway Island, Georgia - 071413AT metaG (megahit assembly) | ecosystem: Environmental > Aquatic > Marine > Intertidal...
CAGGTCTAGATGGAGAAATTCTCTTTTTTCATTCCCATATTTCACCTGGTTTTCCTCGATCATCGGCTTGACGATATCAGCGCCCTGATAACGTGTCAGCGGCAGATCAATTTCCTTCATCCAATGAAAATCCCCGCAGGGAATGTCTAGCATGCTATTGATGTTAAATTGGAGCAGCATGTCCGGAAGTGCCTCACGCAGACTCTCCGTCACCGCAAGATTTGAGCCTTTACCAGAGCGCGACTCTTCGTCGCCCCATTTGTTTGCCAGATAGATGTGGGTAAATATCTCTTCGGTTGAGGCATTGCGAAATAGATTGGATTCTTCCCTTTTCCTAAAATACTTTTTAAGTCCGGCAAACATGCAAGTCGATCTCCCCGTTGAATGACGAGTCAGTATTTGTAATTGCTGGCGAATACTGATTCGCCCAGGCCACGGTATTCAGCGATTGCGAGTCCAGCGGCCACACTGGTAAAGGGGTCGTGCTCGATAACCTTGTCAGGAAACAGATCTTCGAGTATGCGTTTGACCGCTGGTATCAATGAAGAGCCTCCGGTCCTTATAACCAGTTCGACCTGCTCTGGGCTGATTTCTGCCATCTCCAACGTATCGTGAATTGCTCTGGTGAATTTCTCCAGTTGCTCATTAATGATAGATTCAAACTCATCTCTGGTCAGCAGAATATCGACATCGATCTCTGGTATATCCAGCCGGGCATGATGCTGTCTAGACAATGAAGCTTTCAATTCCTTGATGGACTGGAAAACCAGATAACTGTAATTGCGTTTAATCAGTTCGTAGAGTCGGCGAAATTTTACTGATGCTTGATCATTCTGATTGATTCTTTGCATTACGGGGGTCGTGTACTGATTCTGATTGAGTCGGTAGCTGACGGCCCAGTTAAGGAGCAAATCTTCGTATTCCTCAAAGGGGAAAAGGGTCTCTATCTCTCGGTCTTCACCTTTTCGACGCCAGCGTTCGCCTTTTCCGAGCATTGGAAACAGAAGCTTTCGGAACAATTCCTGATCGATATGATCGCCGCCGAGCCCGATACCGTGAGTTGCGACTACCTTGAATTCCTCTCCCTGGTGACGCAAGACGCACAGATCAAGGGTACCGCCGCCAAAATCGACAGCCAGCATGATCTTGCTGGTGACGTCCGGATACTCAAAAAGGTAGCTGATAGCTGCTGCGATGGGTTCTGGGAAAAAATGTTGCTGGTTAAACCCTGCGTAACCGCTGGCTTCACTGAGGCGCTGCAGGCCAACTTCATTGTGCATTGCATTGCGTCCTTCGAAATTGACGGGATGGCCCAGGCAGGCATGATCGGGCTGTGAGGCATGTTCGAATTTTGATGACAGACAATTCTCTACTGCTTGTCGGATGCGCAATAGCAGTGGTGTAACCAGGGCCACCAGTCGAAATGCACGCTCGAATACCATCAGCCTTTGCACGCTGCCGTCACCAAGCAGCCGCTTAACGCCTCGTAACAATCGGCCTTTCTCGCCCGCGTCGATTATAGACTGACCGTAAAAGCTCTGAGAGCTGGCTTCCTCAGGCAGTCCTGCATCGCCGATCTGACCGGTAGACGTTCGCCCTTCGCCCAAATATTCCGCGCTCAGCTCGACTTTTCGGCCGGTGTTTGACTCAATGTATGACTGAATGGCTTTTTGGCCGGTAGAAATCTGATAATTGCGGTCAATATAGGTGGCGGAGGGCATGATGGGATGGTCGTCTTCCAACGGCACCATGATCACCTTGTTGCCGTCAAAGATCGCAGCGGCACTATTACTGGTACCAAAATCAATGCCTATACCCGGGCGATTGGCTGAATCTGCTGAATTATCCATTGAGTTAATTATTTACCAGCAATAGCGTCGATGGCCTGAGCCAGGCAATCGTCCGTTGGAAGTTTCTGAATATTCAATCAATAACACTAGTCGCGGCATCAGGACGATGGTCGATTCGCCGGAAAAAGACCGCTTTATAGCACAGAGTAGCCCGCTTGCTCCAGCGCTTGAATATTGCCCTAACATACCCTATGCTGGCCCGCTTCCGCCTGTATTTGTTGGTACTACACGTTCTTGGTTTGGTGGTATACTGCATTGTTTTTATTATTCTTTCCGCCTGAATAGGACGCGCGATGGAAGCTGTCAGGGAAAAAATGTCAAGGTCACGACGCGAAGTGGCATCTCGAGACTGGGTCAGGAATTCGATGCAGTTCTTTGGGCTGCTGCTTGCTTTAAGCATAAGCTTGCAGACTCAGGCGCAGATAAATGGTGAGCACATCCGCAGCATTGTGCGAATCAGCACCAATATTGGTGATTTTTCTATAGGACTGTATGACGAGGCCACCCCCAAGACAGTCGCAAATTTTCTCGGATATGTCGAAAGAGGTGATTACAATCAGACATACATCCACCGGACGGCCAACACGACCGGAGGAGAATTCCAGATAGTGCAGGGCGGCGGATTTCGATTTTTCCCCTATTCAGGCCCTGATCCCATCGTAAATGAAAATACCCCCACAGTGGAAAATGAACCGGGGTTTTCCAATGTGCGCGGCACCATTGCCATGGCTAAGGTGGCTGGTGACCCGGACAGCGCTACCAGCCAGTGGTTCATAAATATATCTGACAACAGCGAAAGCCTGGATTCCCAGAATGAGGGTTTTACGGTGTTCGGTGAAGTGCTGAATGGTGAGGCGGGCATGGAAGTGCTGGACTCGATGTTGACTCTGCAGACAGTGGATCTCGGTCCGCGCGCCAATTTTGCGCCCATAGTAACTGATACCTACATCGGGCAGCCCGACGAAGAATTTGTCTTCGTCAATATGGAACTTGTCGATCGATTCAGCGACGCTACCAATGTGTTTGAAGCAAGCCAGGGACTCGTGATCTCTTCGGTACGAACTGCGGACGGCGATCTTGCTTTCAGCGTCAATTTTAGCTTCATCGATGAAGACACCATGGAGCTTAATGTCGACAGTCTGTTGCGTTTGGCAGATATTCCTGAAGACGCGGCAATTTTTGGGGGTGACATCGCTCCCCTGTTATTTCCGGAAATTGAAGTGAGTGCCGGGCAGGGCTCCTTTGTCTGCACAAATGTGCAGTTTGAGCTTGAAAGCGAAACGTCTCTCCGATTTACAGTGACTGCTGTGGAATCTTGTTAGGCCCGGCCAACTCGCTCTATCTATAGGAAGAAGAGTCTGGTTCAGGAGTTCTACCGTTTATGAGTGCACCGCGTGGCGAATTCAGCTCTAGATTTGGCTTCCTGATGGCGGCTTCAGGTTCCGCGGTGGGTCTGGGTAATATCTGGGGTTTCCCCACCAACACCGCGAGTAACGGCGGTGCGGCCTTTCTGTTTACCTATCTCATTCTGGTATTTCTTCTGGCGTATCCGGCCCTCATGGCAGAACTAATCATTGGGCGCCACGCCAAAGCCAATGCGGTTACCGCGCTGCAGGGACTCAGTCGCGGTCGCGCAACTTACTGGCTGGGCAGCACAGTAGGATTTGTCGGCATTATCACCGTCAGCCTCATATTGAGCTTTTACGCAATTGTAAGCGGCTGGATGATGGCATTCCTATTCGATCCACTCGCCCGCATTGCAGGGCTTCAATCGGTGGCAAACTGGTTAACTACCGATGGTTTGGCGCGCGATGGCGGTTTCGTGTTGCTGTTTATGAGCCTGACCGTTTATGTTGTAAGCGCCGGCGTAAAGGAAGGCATCGAAAAGTGGGCATCCCGGTTGATGCCCTCGCTGGTTGTTATCCTGTTGCTGTTGATTCTTTATGTTCTGACCCTGCCCGGAGCCGGTGACGGTTTGCGTGCTTATCTGGTGCCCGATTTCGAGGCGATTGCCAATCCTTACCTTTTGATCAATGCGCTCGGTCAGGCATTTTTCTCTCTGTCGCTGGGTGCCGGAACCATGTTGATATACGGTTCCTATGTCAGCAAGCGCGAAAACTTGCCGCAACTGGGCAGCATGGTTGCCCTGCTGGATGTGGGGATTGCATTCCTGGCGGGTATGTTAATCCTACCGGCAATGTATGTTGCTCAGGCTAACGGAGTAACGATTTATGACGAGTCCGGGGGATTGGTCGCCGGGCCAGGTTTGATTCTGTCCGTCTTGCCGGCACTGTTCACTAATATGGGTTCTATCGGATTGCTGGTGGCGCTGGCTTTTTTTCTGCTAATGACAATTGCTTCGCTAACTTCATCTATCTCCATGCTGGAAGTTCCGGTAGCTTATGCGGCGGAAAATCATCAGGTCGAGCGTCGCAAGGCGACGCTCGTGGTTGGTGCGCTGATTACCGTTGTGTGTCTCGTAATTGTTTCCAATATTGCAGTCTTGTTTGACCTGGTGGTAACCATTACAACCGAGTGGAGCCAGCCACTGGGCGGGCTGTTCTTTTGCGTTTTCGTAGCGTGGATATGGAACCGAAACGGCCTTTTGCAGGAGATTAGTCAGGGATATCCGGAAGTGGAAAGCAGCCTGTTCTGGAAGATATGGCCGTTCTACGTCAAGTTTATCTGCCCCCTCGCGATCCTCATGGTTTACGTCGAACTGCTGGGATTTATTTAGCGGCCTGCCCGCGAACGATTTCTGCTACCAGGCAATCGATTTCAGCTTCCGTGTTGTAGTAATGCAGGGAAGCGCGATTAACATCACTAACACCTCGTCGTGTCGTATCCAGCAAAGCGTTTCCTTTTTTTGACACGCTGGTGTTGATGGCGGCAGCTCTCAATCTGCGCTGCAAGGAAGGCGCGTCTTCGTCAGCCTTGCTGAAGGTAACGATTCCTGACAAGTTATCTAACCTTTCGTGTACGCTTACCTCAGGAATCTCGGTCAGTTTCACAATCAGTTGTCTGGCCAGTTGTCGAATACGCATGTTGATGTTTTCAAGCCCAAGCTCGCAGGCATAGCCTGCCGCTACGCCCAGTCCTATTTTGCCCGCAACATTACATTCCCAGTTTTCAAATCGTTTAGCATCGTCGCGAAACCGATACTGATTCTCGTCAATCCAGTGCGCAGAGTGAATATCTATAAAGGGTGGCTCCAAGCGTTCCAGGATCTCAGCGGAGGCATACATAAATCCTGTGCCCCTCGGTCCGCGCAAATATTTTCTTCCCGTGCCGGTTAGCAGGTCGCATCGTAGTTTTTGTACGTCCAGTGGCACCTGCCCAGCTGACTGGCATGCGTCCAGTAAGTAGATAATGCCATGTTGTCTCGCGATTTTGCCTACTTCTTCCGCAGGTTGGACAGTCCCCACCTGACTGGCAATATGGGTCAGTGCGATAAGTCTGCATTTTTCTGAAATGTTCTGTTGCAATCTTTCCAGGCAGATCGTGCCGCTTTCGTCATTGGGTATAACGATAATGTCGATTTCCAGTCGTTTTTGTACGTGCAACATAGCCAGATAGTTACTCGCATATTCTGCCTGACCGGTTATGACCTGGTCGCCTTTTTGAAATGGTATGGCATAGAAAGCCATGTCCCAGGCCCGAGTGGCGTTCTCAATAAAAGCGATCTCCGCTGGCTGACAGTTCAGCATTCTGGATAGAGCCAGGTAAAAATTATCGATTTTGCTGGCAGCCAGCTCCGCAGCCTCGTATCCACCCGCCTCCTGCTCAAGAAGCAAATGCTCAATGACGCTTTCCACGACCTTTGATGGGGACAATGAAAACCCGGCATTGTTAAAATGTGTCAGATCATGACAAGTCGGAGTGTCGTCCCGTAGCCGATTGATTTCGCTGGCTAAATCCATAAACCATTGCCCGGTTGGAATTTTTAAGAAACGGAACATGAATCCGCATCAGGCCCAAGTCACATTCAGTCTGCGCAAGCTGCCTGGAGCAGTGATGTTAGCAGATAGTTGTGCTAACGTGTCCGGGTGTCAGAGATCGACTATCCCTAAAAAGCATACAATTTCACCAATTGCTCGGTCGGGATTGTGCAAGTAAGAAAAAGACGATTGAGGGTGAAAAGTAAAGCAATTCGGACCGGGATGGTGTGACCTTCGAACACAATGATGGGAGTCTGCTCAATTAAAATGAGGCTAGAGCTATGGCAAAGAATCACCTGAATAATCACAATGAACCTGCAGTCACTCGTCGCGAAATGCTGACGTTGTCCGGTAAAGCTGCAGCGGCTGCGGCGCTCGCAAGCGTGATTCCTCATGCTGGCGCGCAGAATGGTCGGGTGCCTGGCGACCTGGCGAATGTGCGGGCTCTGATCTTCGACGTTTTTGGTACTGTAGTGGATTGGCGTTCGTCCATTATCCGCGAGGGACAGCTTTTGTCTGCCCGGAAAGGGTTCAATGTTGACTGGGCTGAGTTCGCTGATCGCTGGCGAGGTGGTTACGGGCCTGCCATGAATCGTGTGCGTAACGGTGAGTTACCCTGGACCAAGATAGACGATCTACACCGTATGGTACTAGACGAATTGGTTCTGGAGTTTGGCCTCTCCGGATTGAGTGAGGAAGAGCTCGATCATTTTAACAAGGCCTGGCACCGGTTAATGCCGTGGCCCGATTCGGCGGGTGGTCTCAGTCGCCTTAAAACCCGCTATACAATAGCAACCATGTCTAACGGCAATGTCGCACTACTATTAAACATGGGCAAGAATGCCGGGCTGCCGTGGGATACCATATTCTCTGCCGAGCTGTCCCGACACTATAAGCCGGATCCTGAGGCGTATCTTAAATGCGCTGAATTGTTGAGTCTGGAACCAGGACAAATCATGATGACCGCCGCCCACCCCGGAGATTTGCGTGCTGCCGCAGCGTTGGGGTTCAGGACTGCTTACGTGTATCGACCCCTGGAACGAGGTCCGGAAGGAAGAGTAGAGCGCAACACGACCGATACCTACGATATTCGAGCCGAGGACTTCCTGGATCTTGCTTCTCAACTGGGCGCCTGATTCATCAGGAGGCAACTTCAGGTTCGAGGCTATGAGCCCAGTAATTCAGGGTGGTTTGTTGAAGCTAACAAGATTTCAGATCTGGTTCATATTCCCGTTCTTGCTGACGGAAGAGATTGCGTGCCAGGCGGCCCGGAATGGCTTGTCTGCATGCGGTTTGAACCCGTAGAATAGGGCCTGGTTTGGGGGAGGATCGTGTGTGAGTGAAGAAAGATTAAAAGAACTGATGTTCGAGCTGATCGGTGAACTGCAGAAAACGAAAGGGTTAAGTCCCGAGGTAATGACACATGCGAGAAGGCTGGAGACAGAAGTTCACGATCTGATAAATCCCGAGGTGGATACCTCCGATAATACGATTCTGGATGATGCCATTGCACTGGAGGCCGCATTCGCGACTAGTCATCCTGTGGCCGAAAAAATACTCAGAGAGCTTGTAAATACGCTCAGCAGGCTGGGGATTTGAGCCTATTCTCCCCCACCCTGTGATTCGCTGACAGGGCTGTCCATCAGGAGAATCGCGACATCACAACCTTCGGGAGCATCGCCCTGGCAAATCTTTTATCTAGCCGGTCCGTTGCAGCCCAGGAATCTTGGTTCCGCAGACTCGCAGAAACAGCGTCTCCAGCTCCAGCCATGGATTGCTCTTACTGATGCCTTTTACCGCGCTATCTATCTGCCGGGCTTGATCAAGCAGCACATAAATCTGTGACGATCGAAGGCGCTGCAATGCGCGCATGATGCTTGCCTTGCGTTTGAAATTCTTACCCACTAGTTCTTCCGTCACCTGAACCACAGACTGACCAGCTTCAACTTTCTTGAGTGCGGGCAGCAAACGTCTGAATTCACTGCAAGTGGGACCCAGTATTGCCAGCGGGTCTACGCCTTCGAGTTGCAATCCGCGCAAAATCTTCAGCGTTCTATTGTTATCACCTAGCAACGCACTGTCGATTAGCATAAATGTGGAATAGCGAGAACTGTCGGCTACGGAATGTACTATCATTTCGGGGCTGAGTTCGACGGCGTCTGCGGCAGAAGGGCCGGCCAGCAGCTTGAGTTTTTCAATTTCCTGGACGGCCGCCAGTAAATTTCCCTCGATGCGCTGCGCGAGCAAATGTATGGCGTCCGGAGTTGGACGAAGTCCGGCTTTGATGAGACGCTGGCTCAACCAGTCTGGTAGCTCGTCGGCGGATACAGGCCACACTGGTAAAAACCAGGAAGAAGCGTCTACATCCTTGAACCAGCGGGTCTTTGTGGTAGCTGGATCCACCCGCGGGCTGGTGATCAAAACCAGGTAGTCCGGATTTGGCGCGGAAGCATAGGCGTGCAATGCCCGCTTGCCTTCGTCCTCCGGTTTCGCGGACGATAATCTCAGTTCAATTAGTTTTCTGCTGGAAAAGAGAGACAGGTTATCCGCAGTTTCGTTAAAAAGGCTCCAGTCAAAACTGCGGTCGACATTGAAGGTTACCCGTTCCTCAAATCCGGCCTGCTGACAGTAGTGTCTGACTGCGTCGGCATTTTCCTGTAGCAACAGCGGCTCGTCTCCGGCGATCCAAACTATGGGTTTGAATTCTTTCTGGAGATTGGGGATCAACTGCTGGGGTCGAGTGATTTTCATTAACCGGTAATTGCTTCAAGACGGCGTAATATCTGGATGACAAGCCCGCGACGCATTTCTTCCTGAATGACTTCGATTTCTTCCTGAGTACCGACAATGTTGCCAGTATTCTCATAGTAAATCTGCTGTACGGAAAGCTGCTCCGGTCCGAGCATATTGGAATCACCGCTACTGAGGTTCACCAGCAGGGATATCCGAATGTCATACTGGGCGGCCCGGGCCTGGGCAGTCATGGTGATCGGTCGCACAATCAGCTGTTCAGCGCCTACGTTCAGCACGGGAACGGTATTATCGAGAGGCTCGTCGTTGATGTCGTGGAGAACGACATTGGCATCTTCAAGCGCGCGTCTCAACAGACGGGCAACTTCGCTGTTAGGTTGCTGCAGGTTGAGCTTCAGCTCTGGCAAATTTCCCGCTAGCGTAGAGCTGCCGCGCAGACTAAAACCGCAGCTCGTGACAGCCAGTGCAAGCAACATGAGGATGGCGCCGCGAAGCATCGTAGCAGGACTCCCTGTGCTTTTTGCCATTCAGGCTACCACTACGTTGACCAGTTTGCCAGGGACGACTATGACCTTCCTGAGTTCTCCCTCGCGAACATAGCGCTGGATAGTTTCGTGCTCCAGTGCCAGGACCTCTAGTGTGTCCCGGTCGATATCCTTGGACACCTCTACTTTGGCGCGGAGCTTGCCATTGACCTGCAGGACAATGAGAACACTGGACTGCGCAAGCGCAGTCTTGTCTACTTCAGGCCAGGAGGCATCAACCACGGTCTGGCGATGACCGAGGCGCTGCCAGAGCACATGGCAAATATGGGGCACTACCGGGTTTAACATCAACACGATCGTATTCAATGCTTCGGTGACCAGGGAATTATCCAGTTCGCTTTCGCACTGGTCGACGAACCTGTAGGTGTCGTTGACCAGCCCCATGACTGCAGCGATGGCAGTGTTGAAGGTCTGGCGTCTGCCATAATCGTCGCCGACCTTGTCCAGCGTGCTGTGGATCGCATAGCGAAACTGTTTCTGCGGGTCGGATAACTGCTCATTATTCAAGTTGCTGGGGTCGCCAGGTTGGTGATCGGCAACAATTTTCCACAGCCGTTTTAGAAAGCGATAACTGCCCTCCACTCCGCTGTCAGACCACTCCAGAGATTGGTCGGGTGGAGACGCGAACATGGTAAACATGCGTACTGTGTCCGCGCCGTATTTTTCAATCAGTGACAGGGGATCAACGGTATTGCCCTTGGACTTAGACATCTTACTGCCGTCCTTGAGTACCATTCCCTGGGTGAGCAAAAAAGTGAAAGGTTCGTCGGACCTTACCAATCCTTCATCGCGCATGAGCTTGTGAAAAAAGCGCGCATAAAGCAGGTGTAGAATGGCATGTTCTATCCCGCCAATGTACTGATCTACTGGCAGCCAGTAATTCGCTCGGTCATCCAGCATTGCCGAATTCTGGTCGCGGCAGGCATAGCGGGCATAGTACCAGGAGGATTCCACGAAGGTATCAAAGGTATCGGTTTCACGCTCTGCGGCACCACCACACCTTGGACAGTCTATTTGGTAAAAGTCGGGCATCTTTTTCAGCGGTGAACCGCTGGCATCGAATTCGATATCGGTTGGCAGCACCACAGGAAGATCTTTTTCTGGAACTGGCACTTCTCCGCAATCAGGGCAGTTGATAATCGGTATAGGTGTGCCCCAATAGCGTTGGCGGGACACACCCCAGTCCCGCAGGCGGAAGTTGACCTGTCGCCGACCTTTGCCTTTTTCTGCCAGAAATTGTTCGATGGCCGCAAAGGCCTGCTCAAAATCCAGACCATCGAACTGTCTGGAGTTCACCAAAATTCCTTTGTCGACAAAGGCCTCTTGTTCGAGATCACATGTGGCGCGATCGTCGCTTGGCCTGATGACCTGCCTGATTGGCAGGTTGTACTTTCGAGCAAATTCCCAGTCACGCTGGTCGTGACCAGGAACGGACATGACTGCTCCGGAGCCATAGCCCATCAGCACGAAATTGGCAACATAGATGGGCACCTGTTCGCCACTGACAGGATGAATGGCTTTCAGTCCGGTGTCTGCGCCGAGCTTTTCCATGACCGCCATGTCAGCCTCAGCCACCTTCACGTGGGATTGCTCCTCGATAAACTGCTGTAAGGCCTGGTTATTCCTCGCTGCAAGCGTGGCCAGCGGATGTTGTGGGGCAACCGCAACATAGGTTACGCCCATCAACGTATCCGGTCGTGTGGTATAAACAGACAGGGTACTGTCAGCCTCGTCGGTCTGATCGGCCACGTCGAATTGCAACTCGATACCCACTGAACGGCCGATCCAGTTAGCCTGCATGGTTTTGACTTGTTCCGGCCAGCCTTCTAGCTTGTCCAGATCGTCAAGCAATTCCTGGGCGTAATCGGTTATCTTGATGAACCACTGTGGAATTTTGCGTCTTTCTACCAGTGCTCCTGAACGCCAGCCGCGACCGTCCACTACTTGTTCGTTTGCAAGTACGGTCTGATCCACCGGGTCCCAATTCACTTCCGCTTCCTTCTTGTAAACCAGCCCTTTCTCAAACAGGCGAGTAAAGAACCATTGTTCCCAGCGGTAGTATTGCGGGTGACAGGTAGCCAATTCGCGCTCCCAGTCGTATGCAAAACCGAGCTGCTTGAACTGTTCACGCATGTAATCGATGTTGCTGTAGGTCCATTCCCCAGGCGGCACCTGTTTTTGAATGGCAGCATTTTCGGCGGGTAGTCCGAACGCGTCCCAGCCCATGGGTTGAAGCACGTGCTTGCCCTTCATGCGCTGAAAGCGGGCGATAACATCTCCGATGGTATAGTTACGGACATGCCCCATGTGGAGATACCCGCTCGGGTAGGGGAACATCGAGAGGCAATAAAACTTCTCTTTGCCGGAGTCTTCGAAGGTTTTGAAACTGGCGTTGGTGTCCCAATATTCCTGAGCCGCGGACTCCACGGCGGCAGGATCGTAGGTGTTACTGTTGTTACTCATAGTGGGTTAGGAAGTCCGAGTACCGAAAGACACAGTGAGGCAAGACAAGAAGCACACTAAACCGCGGTGCCAAGGATACCCCAGCCATTGACATTCAACAAATTCTGCAGGGATTAATCACTCTTCCTGGTGGTTTTCATGCCGCGGGTGTCTGGTAGTGATGAAGTCACTTTCAACAGTTTGATCTGACGACTGTCGGCATTGAGCACAGTGAACCGGAAGGAACCTATATTGATGGTTTCTTCGCGTTCCGGGATATAGCCAAAGCGCTGCAGCACCAGTCCGCCAATGGTTGAAAATTCCTGCTCGCTGAAGTTGGTATCGAAGTGTTCGTTGAACTCGTCAATCGGGGTCAGGGCTTTGACGATATGATTCATTTGATCAAAACGTTTGATATAGCTGTCATCGTCCACGTCGTACTCGTCTTCGATTTCCCCAACTATCTGTTCCAGCACATCTTCAATGGTGACTGCACCGCAAACACTGCCATATTCGTCAATCACGATGGCCATGTGGTGGCGAGTTTCCCGAAACTCCTTGAGCAACACATTGAGCCGCTTACTTTCGGGTACAAAAGTGGCAGGTCTTACAATATCCTTGATGGAGAACTTATCAGTATTATCCTGCAGCATGAGCGGCAACAAGTCCTTGGCCAGCATTATGCCGAGAACATTGTCGATCGATTCGCCGATAACCGGATAACGCGAGTGCGATTCCTTAGCAACATGTTCAATAAGTTCCCGGGGCGATAGCTTGTCCGAAACTGTCACCAGCTGAGAACGGGGTATCAAGATATCCCGCACTTGCATGTCGGAGACCAGCAGCGCACCTTCGATAATACTGAGTGCATCGGCATCCAGCACCTTGTCTTGCTCGGCGTTTCTCAGAAGTTCCAGCAGACTTCTGGTATCAGTCGGCTCGCCGGTAAATATCTGGGTAATTTTCTCGAGCCAGGAACGGGATTTTTGTTCTATCCCAGATTGCTCATCGCTCATGCCCTTGCAAGTCTCATGGTTACTCCTTAACTGGCCGCATAAGGATTTGGGAAGCCAAGGGAATTCAGAATGGCTATCTCTGCCGATTCCATGACTTTTGCTTCGCGGTTAGTATTGTGCCGGAATCCGTTTAGATGCAGGAATCCATGCGTTAGCAGATGAGCCCAGTGGGATTCCAGGCTTTTACCCTGCATTTTTGCCTCGGTGTCCACCACCGGGGCACAGATAGCCAGGTCTCCCAGGGGAACGACATTAAGTGACGCACGCACCACATCGGGTAGTTCGCAGCCAAACGACAGTACATTGGTAGCCTGATTTTTGTTTCGATAGCGGGAGTTCAGGCTGGCCGATTCTGCTTCATCGACGACCTTGACGCTGACGCTGGCAGTTTGGGATTCGTCAGCTAGAGTGCCTCCGGCATTGTTGAGCCATCTTTCCATATCAACGAGTGGCGGAACCCAGTAATCAGGGCATTTGTTATCCAAGTCAATTTTCACGTTCATTCACTGAACCGGCGTCCTGCTTGAGGTTGGAAATGGTAGCCCGGTCATGCTCATCGTAAGCTTCCACGATTCGCTGCACCAATCGGTGTCTGACGACGTCTCTGGCATCGAAATAGGTAAAACTGATTTCTTTGATATCTCTCAGCACTTTGGTGACGTGAACCAGACCGGAGCGGGTACCCCTGGGGAGGTCTATCTGGGTGATGTCGCCGGTAATTACCGCGGTTGAACCGAAGCCTATTCGGGTGAGAAACATTTTCATTTGCGAGGCAGTAGTATTCTGGCTTTCATCGAGAATGATAAATGAGTTGTTGAGGGTTCGACCGCGCATGTAGGCTAGAGGAGCCACCTCTATTACGTTCTTTTCGATCAATCTGCCCACCCGTTCGAATCCCAACATCTCGTAGAGGGCGTCATACAGTGGCCTGAGATAAGGATCAATTTTCTGTGTCAAGTCGCCGGGTAAAAAGCCCAGTTTTTCGCCCGCTTCAACTGCGGGTCGAACCAGCAACAATCTACTGACTTGTTCCTGGATCAGGGCCTCCACAGCGCAGGCAACAGCCAGATAGGTTTTGCCGGTACCCGCCGGACCTATACCGAAGTTGATGTCATGCCTTTGAATGCAGCTTACATAGTCGCGCTGATGGGGGCTACGGGGCTTCACGGAGCATTTGGGTGTCCGAATGACGGACCCTTCGTCGAGCTCCGATTCACTGGTCCCGCCGATTGTGTTTTGCGTTTCCCTGAGTGCCAGGTGAATCTGGTTGGGACTCAGGAGTTGATCATTTACGGTGGCCAGATATAAGTCCTGCAACAGCTTGCTGCCATCGGCAATTGCCTGTTCAGAACCCGATAGCCTGAAAAGATTGCCGCGTTGCTGAATCTTGACTGCCAGGGATTTTTCAATCTGCTGAATATGCTCGTTCAGGCGTCCGCAAAGACTGGCGAGGCGCTGGGCGTTATCGGGGAGCAGCGTGATGCTCCGGGAATGAATCTGCTCGGTCATGAAGAGGGTACGAAAATCTCTCGATTGCAAATGACGACTTAGTATACCAATCTCAAGGAGAATGTAAGCAGTTTATCTTTGCATAGGCACGACGAGGATACCTCTCTGTAGATCAAAGCTGTGCCTAAGATCGCTCACATGGCGCGCTATAACAGATCCCCGCGGAGCGAATTGCTATAGGCATCGGTGATTTTTATATCTGCAAACTGGCCGACAAGTCGGTAGTCATCGCAGCGAAAGTTGACTACCCGGTTGTTTTCCGTGCGTCCCTGAAGTTCGCCCGGATCCCGGATGGAGGGACCGGTAATCAGCACCCGCTCGCGACCGCCGATCATGGACTCGCTGATGGCACGGGCCTGAGAATTGATTTGGGATTGCAGCGTGGCCAGCCGGTGCTTTTTTTCCTGCTCCGGAGTGTCGTCCCGCAGATCAGCCGCGGGTGTGCCGGGTCGCGCGCTGTAGATGAAGCTGAACGAGGTGTCGAAGCCGATTTCGATGATCAGATTCATGGTGTCCTCGAAATCCTTGTTGCTTTCCCCCGGGAAGCCGACTATGAAATCCGAAGACAGGCTGATGGCAGGCCGTTTCTCTCGAATCCTTCGGATAATCGATTTGTATTCCAGTACCGTGTGTCCGCGCTTCATGGCTGCCAGAATACGATCTGATCCGCTTTGAACTGGCAGGTGCAGGTGATCAACGAGCTCTGGCACCTGGGCATAAACTTGGATGAGATTCGCGGTGAACTCGACCGGGTGCGAGGTGGTATACCGAATTCGGTCAATACCATCGATACTGGCGATGTAATTAATCAGGGTTGCCAGATCAATAATCTTGCCTTCATGGCTCAGACCGCGGTACCCGTTGACATTCTGCCCCAAAAGATTGATTTCCCGAACCCCCTGTTCGGCGAGGTGCATAGCCTCTGCCAGCACATCGTCCATCGGTCGGCTGACTTCTTCGCCTCGAGTGTAAGGAACTACACAGAAGCTACAGTACTTACTGCAGCCCTCCATGATAGTGAGAAACGCCTGGCAACCGCTCACCGCGGGCTCAGGAAGCCGGTCGAATTTTTCTATCTCTGGAAAGCTGATATCCACTATCGGTGAGCCGCCCGCGGAGGCCTGCAGCATCTCTGGCAATTTATGCAGGGTTTGCGGTCCAAAAACGACGTCGACGAATGGTGCGCGCTTTCCTATGGCATCGCCTTCCTGGCTTGCGACACAGCCTCCAACGGCTATCTTGAGGTCGGGATTGCGCTGTTTCAGTGCTCGCCAGCGTCCAAGTTGGTGGAACACCTTTTCCTGGGCCTTCTCCCGAATCGAACAGGTATTTAGCAATAACAGATCGGCATTAGCTGGATTGTCCACCAGTTCGGCACCCTCGCTTTCCCGCAATAAATCCAGCATGCGAGAAGAATCGTACTCATTCATCTGGCAGCCGTGGGTCTTTATGTAGACCCTGCGAGGCCGGTGGCCATCAGGACTCTGCGATTTCAAATTAATGTCGGTTAAGTCGGTCATTTAGAAGTCTATGGCGGATTGGTTGCTGCGGATGCGCGGTCGAATTTGAGGCGCAAGTATAGCAGCAATTTAGCTGTATTCTGGTCCAAAGGTTTAACTCGGCCTTGAAAATCGTCGCAATAACCTGATATTAGCGTTAGTCTACAGCAGTAGACCTCCGCTGATAGTGAAAAAGCTGTTGCCGACGTCAATTGACTGTGAGAATAGGAATTCATGGCCACTTCATCCGAAATTTACAAAATCACCTTCTTGAACAAGGGCAAAGTTTACGAGATTTTCGTGCGCCAGGTTTACCAGAGCGACCTCTATGGATTTATTGAAGTCGAGGAATTTGTGTTCGATGAGCGTACCCAGATGGTTGTTGATCCCAGTGAGGAAAAACTCAAGGCCGAATTCAGCGGGGTCAAGCGCAGCTTCATTCCTATGCAGGCGATAATGCGCATCGATGAGGTCGACAAGGGCGGGCTCAGCAAGATTTCCAGCGGTGACAATATCACGCCATTCCCATTGCAATTAATGGCCAGCAAGACTGACGGTAGTAGCGGGGACGCTAACTAGGCCAGAGCGCGCTTGACCGTTGCCAGCTCTACACACAGGGTGAATATCTTCATAGCGGCATCGATTTCCTCCAGTTCTGGAAATGAAGGCGCCAGCCTGATATTGGTATCCGCTGGATCCTTGCCGTAAGGCCAGGTGGCGCCTGCCGGGGTGAGCTTGACACCAGCCGCTCCAGTTAATTCGATGATTTCCCTTGCCAACCCGGGCTGGGTATCGAACAGGATGAAGTATCCGCCTTTAGGCTCGGTCCAGTATCCTATCGGTCTACCGCCTATGCTTCTACCGGAAAACGCCCGGTTCAGATGTTCCAGCACCAGATCAAATTTAGGCTTAAGAATTTCCAGCTGTCGTCTCATGAGAGCAGCAATACCCCGGTTGTCGCCAAGAAACTTCACGTGACGCAACTGGTTGACCTTGTCTGGGCCAATGGTCACATAGCCTAGGTGCTCCGCAAGAGTCTTTATGTTGTGTTCCGAGCTGGCAAGAAACGCCATGCCGCCACCGGCAAAGGTGATCTTGGACGTGGAGCCGACAGCATACACGTTGTCCAGGGTGCCGTACCTTTCGCTTAATGTCAGTATGTTCGCCAGTTCCGGCGGCTGCTCGACCAGATGGTGGACCGCATAGGCATTGTCCCAGATGATGCGGAACTTCTTACCGGCCAGAGTGCCCAACCTGGCCATTCTCTCCACCGTTTCGTCGCCATAGACAATACCGCTGGGATTGGAATATTTTGGAACACACCAGATTCCCTTGATCAGCGGGTCAGCCTGCACCAGGTTCTCTACCTGATCCATGTCAGGACCATTCTCGTCCATGGCAACCGGGATCATCTCGATATCAAGGGCCTCGCAGACTGAAAAATGGCGGTCATAGCCAGGAGACGGGCAAAGAAACTTTACGCGGGCACCCTTGGCTTCTTGTTGCCAGGACTCTTGGTCAGGGGAGCTGAACAACAGGTTATACAACACGCATTGATACATTAACTGCAGGCTGCTGTTGCCGCCTACCAGAGTTTGCCCGGCGCTGCAGCCAAGGTAGTCGGCCGCCAGCTGCCTCGCTTCGGGTATACCAAGGCCGCCACCATAATTGCGGCAGTCGGTGCCATCAGCGGCACGGTAATTCCCTTGCAAAATGCCATCCAGGTTGTTGCTAAGGTCAAGTTGTGCCGTCGAAGGTTTGCCTCGGGTCAAGTCAAGGGCCAGTCCCTGTGCTAGTATCTGCTGATATTCTGATTGCAGTTGCAGAAGTCGTTCATTCAGTTGATCTCGACTTGCGCTGTCGGTGGGTGAGTCTGTATTCAAGTCTGGCTCCTGGACAAAGTAATTAACATTCCAATTTTAGCAAAGTGATTCCCGAAGTCTCCAGTCATCCCTACGATGCGCTGACTCCAGACCGCGTGATGTCAGCCCTGGACGCTCTTGGATTTCGTTGCGACGCTCGCATCTATCCTCTCAACAGTTATGAGAACCGTGTCTACCAGGTGGGCATCGAGGGTGCCCGAGCCGTGGTTGTGAAGTTTTATCGACCGGGCCGCTGGACGGATGAGCAGATCCAGGAAGAACATGAGTTCGCCCGCGAGCTTGATGGACTTGAGATACCCGTAGCGGCACCGATGGAATTTGCCGGGCAGGGTTCCCTGATACAGGATGACATTTTCCGCTTCGCTGTTTTTCCGCGGCTATCTGGTCGTGCACCCGAGCTTGACGAGCTAGACAGTCTGCTGACGATGGGGCGTTATATTGGACGCGTTCACCTGGCAGGGGCCAGGAAGCCCTTTTTCAAGCGTGAATCATTAAATGTCGAAGCTATGGGTGTGAAATCGCGTGACTACCTGCTTCACCATGACTTTATTCCACCTGAGTTGTTGTCTGCATACGAATCTCTCACTGCGAATCTCATTGATCGAGTGCAAATTCTTTTTGCGCAGTCAACGTCCATGACATGGTTGCGGATTCATGGAGATTGCCATCTGGGCAATGTGCTCTGGCAGAACGGAGCGCCATTCTTCGTCGACTTCGATGATGCGGTAATGGGTCCAGCAATTCAGGATTTATGGATGTTGCTATCCGGCGACCGGGGCCGTCGTCAGGGTCAGCTTATGGAGTTGTTGGAGGGATACTCGGAGTTTCGTGATTTTTCTGCGCTCGAACTAAACCTGATCGAGGCGCTCCGAACCCTGCGTATTATTCGTTACAGCGCCTGGCTCGCAAGACGATGGCAGGATCCAGCGTTTCCGCGCAGTTTTCCGTGGTTCAATACTATGCGCTATTGGTCAGATCACATTCTCGAGCTGCGAGAGCAACTCGCGGCTCTGGAGGAAGAGCCGCTAAGCTTGCTCTTTTGAGCAGAATCCAGTGCCGCCAATTCGAATTTTTATCCAGGGGGGGGACAGATTTACTGCTAGGAAAATTGTCGGAAGCCTACCTTAAACTGGCAGCAGCAATAACGGTGCGAACTCGCTTGCCACGAGTTGTTCAGAGATTCGATTGAGTCTGCGTCCAGACTGCACGAGTTGTTGCAGCCCCGTTTCCCAAATTTTTTCTCATTGCCCCAGTAGGGACTGAATTTCCTGTTCGATCAATTCGATATCACCATTACGAAAACCTTCGTGAACCAGCCTGATAACGCCTTCGCGATCGATCAGATAGGAAGTTGGCATCCCATAAACGTCATAGAGGGTTGGTGTTTCTCCGTCCGGATCTGCCGGAATCTTAAAATCGAGCGGGGTATCGAGCAGGAAATCCAGACCGTCTTCCACGGGGTTATCGATATTGATACCAACGATCTCCAGACCCTGTTCCCGGTATTTGTTATAGAGGTCATTGTACAGAGGTAGCGATAGCAAGCAGGGAGCACACCAGGAAGCCCAAAAATCGAGGTAAACCACCTTGCCACGAAGGTCGCTCAGGGTAAAAGACGGCTCACCCTCATTAATGTCTGCCAGGGAGAAGTCCGGGGCTGATTCCCCAACCTCGGCAGCCAGTGCTGCCGCGCTCAGGATCAGGCCCAA